>Ga0228710_1000115_pt1 | contig 69844 bp, 24 predicted proteins | sample MedpolnodulmetaG_FD_177995 | JGI IMG/M metagenome (GOLD analysis project Ga0228710, IMG submission 177995) | Root nodule microbial communities from Medicago polymorpha collected in Santa Monica, California, United States - pink nodules | ecosystem: Host-associated > Plants > Roots > Nodule...
ATATATTTATTTGCAATTGAAGTAAAATAGCTCAAAAAGGAAATAATATTTAAATAAAACTAAATCAAATCTAAATATAATAAACTCAAATAACATATTAAAAATACTAATTTATCGACTCATCAACCATCTACCAACCACACATTATTAATAGAGATAGAAGAGTTACTAATAGTTCGTGTACCAATGATCTTGCAAGTCTGGTTGCTTCCAAATCCCACAGTTCCTCCCTCTTTCATTGTTAGGGTTAGGAACATATACTTTTCTCCTGTCATGTGTCATGAGCAACCACTGTCCAGGTACCATGACTTGTGATCTTCCTTTACTCTTAGGCATATCTCATTTTCATCTTTAGAGTCTGTTTCAGGTTCAGCTTCTGAAGTCACTATAGCTACTAACCGAACAGCCACATTTGCTTCATCTCCAGCTTCATCCTTGTCAAACCCTTATTCACTATCCAAATCTTCCCAGGTGGCCATCAGACTCTGCTTGATATGTCTTCTGTACTTTTTGGATTTGAAAGTTGGTTTCTTGGACTTCTCCTTTGATTTCTCTTTCTGAAGATCAGGACAATCAGCAATGAAATATCCAAGCTTCTTACAGTTGAACCAACCTTTCTAATATTCCTTCTTTGAGCCTTTGTAACCACTGCTTCTGCTCAAAAACTTCTTCTTCTTCCTAGCTAGATATTGAAGCTTGTTGGAAAGCATAGCCATTTTTCAACAACAGTTGGGTCTTCATTAGAACCTCCATCAGGGGATTCTTCTTCAGACTCGATGGCTTTGAGAGCTTTTGAGGACTTTACTTTAGATGTTAGAGCAATAGACTTTGTCTTCTTAGCAGATTCATGCTCATTCAGACCAATCTCATGTACCTTGAGAGAACTTATAAGATCTTCAACACTTAGAGTGTTTAAGTCTTTAGCTTCCTCAATAGAAGTAACTTTAGGTCTCCATCTAGCAGATAAGTTTCTTAGAATCTTACTCACATGATCAGAAGCTACATAACTTTTCTTTAGTATATGAAGTCCAGAGACTAGAGTTTGAAATCTTGAGTACATAGCCTCAATGCTTTCGTCATCTTTCATCTTAAACAACTCATACTGATGAACAAACATAGTAGCTTTTGCTCCTCTGACCTTCTTGCTACCTTCATAGTTTGCACACAGTGAAGTAAACATTGCTTTAACAGTAGATTTGTCACTCATCTTCAGACACTCTGTGCGAGGCAAAGCAGCAACAAGAATTCCTCTGATCTTGTGATGTTTCTTGTACAACTTCTTCTGGGTAGGAGTATGTTGCTTTCTATCAATAATAGCTCATTCTTCATCAAGGGCCAAGTCACCAACACCATCTTTAAGAACATCCCAAAGTTCCTCATCTAAACCCATAATGTGACTATACATTTTGGTTTTCCACCAAGAGAAATCTACAGGATCTCCATTAAACCTTGGAGTTTTCCTGGAGTCAGATTTCTTACATCAGAAGTACCATAATCATAAACAACAACATTGTTACCAGAACCAGATGCTTCACCAAATGTCATGTTTTTCTCATAACTTTTTATGTTACACTGTTGAGTGCTATTACAACAGAACCAAGGCCCCTGATACTAACTGAAGGTGAGAAAAACACAAGAGTGGGGTTGAATTGTGTTAGCTTTTTCTTCTTTTTAAAACTAAGTCCAGTGTCCAAAGTATGATAGAGTTCAGATTCTTGAACAGAGTTCAGAGTCTTATGCAGCAGATAATGTAAAGAGATAGAGAGAAGAGAAAGATACAAAGAAATTATACAGGTTCCTTCCATAATCCGGAAGTAGTCATGTCACCCTTGCACTTCCAAGGAGAGTTCACTAAAATCAATATCTGATTACAATTGCTCAAGCACAAAAGCAAGAGACTTCAAACTACTCAAGCACAAAAGCAAGAGGTTTCCTATGCTCAAGCACAAACGCAAGAGTCTTCCTATGCTCAAGCACAAAAGCAAGAGACTTCTAAACAAACACAATTACACAGAAATATGTTTGAGGTTGAACACTTGATATACAATCAGTGGTGTTCACAATACAAATCAGATATAGACTCTTAAGACTCTAGAATTTCTAAGATATGAAAGTTGTTAAGAAATTCTAAGTGAACTTTGATGTGAAAACAATTTCAGTAGAGTTTTGGTACTTGTAAAATTGTTGTGAGTCTCTTACAATCTTCAAGTTTTCACTTCTTTATATAGAGGTGTGACAGATACGTTGAGGATTTCCAGCACATCAAAAAGAGTCGTTGTGAAGCTTGATAATCACCAATGATATGTTGCTTGATTTGGTTATTGTCCTATAAAGGAACAATTTCAAATTCATTCCAAGAATAGAGAACAATCAGTGTAGTCACAATTGCTATCTTGTACTACTGCAGACATGAAGAGAGGAGTAGTAGAGTAGTGGTTGTACAATACCTTTCCTGCGCTCTTCAGTGGATAAGCATCCAATGCCTTCTAATTCCTATGAAATAGTCGTTGCTTCATGCTTCCATTCCTTCTGCAATCATAAGCATTCAAAATAACAACTTCTTACAAACATCAGTTTCCAGTCTTTAGACTCTGATGAACTTCAGCTTCTGATGGTTCTTCAGATTATCTGATGACGTTAGCTTCTGATAGTTCTTCAGACGCTCTATGTCTTCAGATGCTGTCTTCAGATTCTCGCAACACAAGCTTCCTTTTTGTAAATTTCATTGCTCTCATTTGTTCTTTCAGAACCTATACTTGGTTTAAAGACATTTAACTTTTTGTCTATGGCCCTGCATACTTGAGCAAATATTAGCATATCCAATTGACATTTTTAATACCTTGTTATCATCAAAACTTAAAGTGGTATTTTTAAACACATTTTGTTCCAACAAGATGGACCTAGGCTTCCATTTGAAACACTGTCGTCACCGGTAATTTCGACGCTGATGGAAGAGGACATGAATGAGTGGTTACGTGAAACGCTAAATGTTTCTTTTGGGAATTCTAGATCAAAGGATTTAGGGTTAGATCTAAATATGTCAAGTTTAGTGAAATCGAGAGTCAAAGTTTAGTTCAGGCTTTTCAGAGGATGTTGAATTTGAGGTGGTGGAAGTGGAAGTTTGTGACAACGGTGGTGGAGTAACCGAACGCGGCGGAAGCGAGCGCAGTCGGTATGGTGGAGTAAGTTTGAGAGTTTCTTATATCTTAAAACTATGATGTTGGTGAGTTCGATGTTTATAAGAGAGGGTTGGGGAGAGACATGATTAACGAGTTTGTTAAGTGAGTTTAAGTCTTGTGAAACAGTTTCTAATATTGCTTTTTACTTATCCATGTTTGGGAAATCCATCAATCTCAATGTCATTTTCTACTAAAAATGGACAATGATTGGGGTTAGGTATCACAATACCATAAAGATAAGAGATGAAATGGATGTCGTGATGCAGAGAAGAGAAGAGAATGGAAGGTTTTGAGAAGATGACATCAGGGGTATTTTCATCCTTTCGCGTTTGTCTGAGAAGCTAAGGGTATTTTTGTTCGTGTTCACCAACTTTTGCTGACTAGGACTGACACTTAACAATCAGATGTGCCACCTCACCATATTAGTGATGTGGCAGTCATTAACTAGGTTGAGGGATCAAATTTTAGTTATTAATATTTGCAATGGTTGTTTAAAAAGATTAGTAAGTTCAAGGACCAAAGTTCAAATGAGACATATTTGCAAGAACTAAAGGTATAAATAAGCCTTTTTTTAAAATACTTTTGTTTACATTACAAATAATGATTTTCTCATCAAACAACTAAATAAAATAATAATAATAATAACAATAATAATAATAATAATAATAATAATAATACATCTTTTCAATTGTCACTATCTCAACATGACTCCTCTCAAAATATGAACTCCAATGCTATTACATGTAGTAACTGCAATTTTGAAATGAAAACCATTACTCACAAGCAAAATCCAAATGCAATGAAGAGGTGAGTTTTGAAAGCATGTAACAATATAAAACAAGCGAAAACAACAAGTAGAATATCTTGTAAATATTATATCAATCACAACACAAATAATAAGAATCATCAAGATAGAACACCTCAATTCATATCGGCAAAATTAGAAATTCACAAATCAACAAAATGTTATAAATGTACTTAGACTCTACTTATCATTGTTTGGTACCATCTTAATGTGAAGTATGTAGTCACAACATAAATAATAAGAATATGCATGTACTTGTTCTTATGGACATGTCAAAATATCTTATTTGTTCAGACACATCAGAAAGGCATATCCTTACGAAAACATCAAACAGAGTTATCCTTACAATCATGTCAAAATATCATGTCCTTACAGACACATCAAAGTGGCTTTGTCCTCATAAACCTCATTAATTCGAGACATTTGCGTAGCTCACCAACTCATTTTAGAATCACTTCCCCATTATCGCTTAGTCTTGTTATACCATACCTAAACGATGACAAAATAATATCAACTTCAAGAACTATAACATCTATCCCCATCCCCTCCTGTTGGCATATGATCTTCATAATAGTTTAGAAATATTACTATTTTATCATCTAAAAGGTGATATCAATGATCATCCATCTCAAGGTAATAACATCAAATCATCATTGTATATACATAACATTGCACGTTATACATACATAGTCACATAGATCGAATATTAGGAAATCCAACACTTCAAGTAAAAGTAATAAATTGACATAAGCATAATGGTAATTCAGCAATTACACCAAATACCATACATTTCATATCAAATTAAAATAAATCAAGAACTTATTAATATTTCTAATCCATCTTTTATTTCACGCTTTTAAGTTTTCACATTAATTTATTTATCACTTAAATAGATACACTCGCACGCAGTCTGCACCAAATCAATTGTGGAAAAATACTATTTTCCATGTTCATCATAGTTATATTATATTCATAAATTTGAAATTCCGCTTAACAAGTACCTTATTTTGATGCTTTCACACGCTAATACTAACCCACCAGAAATAATATTCTCTCCCCTTGACTCCTTGTCCTCCACCAGATACAACTCAATAATTTATGATTAAAGATTAAAAAATAAGAAAATTATTTGGTGGATAATATAGACAATGTTTACTCGATCATTTTAGTATTGATTTAACTTTAATCAGACTTGCAGTGAGGAAGAACAGAGCAAAAAGGTGAAATTTGTCAATAGAAAAAATTGGAATATTGAATTGATAAATATGTAAACGAGTATATTAAAATGACTAAATCAATAGTAGAAACATCACACGAAAATTTGGGACGAAAAGGAGATAGTTTGTTTCACAATAATTTAACAAGAAGACTGATTTCCTTCTATTTTCTCTTGCACAAAGTAGTGTTATTGTTGCTTTCGTATCTTTACTATAGCTAGCCCTTGTCATATTTAAATAACTACGTCAATCTCTTTGCACCACCAACTTTTATAGAGACAGATATAGATTTCATAGTTTCTATTTTCCTTAGGTCTCTTGCTTTGTTTTTTGGATTTTTGTATTATGTTTTTTCTAAGGGTTTTGGTTTGGTCTCCCCTCTTGTACAATTTTCCCAAATAAAATTTTCTGAGCAAGGTGGTAGAGAATAAAGGTAGTCTTGAGATGTCGTGGTAGAGAATAAAGGTAGTCTTGAGATGTCAACCTAGTTGTGATGTCAAGCTCTCCTGATGTCTTCCTTTACTTTTGATTCAGGGAAAAACAAAATCCAAGTGACACAAAAATGTCACATTAATTATCACCACACATATACACGTTAAATCACTTAAAGTAATAACTAGTGTTTTATAATGTTAACTTATGCATAGATATATTGGAATTATAATATGTAAAATTTGGAGTGCAGATATGGTGTCTTATCTTATGAATTCCTTTACTTTGATTTGAGTCTTTTGATGCTTGATGATACAATTGAATGATTGGTTTAATGTGTGCCACATGGTATCATTTGGATCCATAAACACCTTTGTGTTATGATAAAAAAAAAAAAAAATTTGAGATACTCTTATTTACTTACTACTTGTATTGTAGAAATTTAAATCCCTTTATACTTTTCTCGTAGACCAACTATATACATTTACGAGTTAGGTTAGTTACTTTGATTTTAGCTTTGGATGTTGAGCGTCTCACACTCCCACTAAGATGTAAATTCCATCATTTACTCTCCTTTCTTAATTTCTATAACTCAATTCAAATTTATTTATATTATATATCAAGCACCTTGGTCATATTTATCAATAAACATCTCTACATCATTCACAAGCAAATAAAGACAACAAAAATTCATAATATATATATATATAACGTGTTTCTCCTTTATAGGGCTTTGGATTTTCCTGTATCGGATGGATTCCCACTTGAATTGATTTTTTAATTTAATTTAATATATATATATATTCGTCACTCAAAAAAATTATATTGAACATGTTTTTAGTGTTATCAAAGAAATTGCAAGGTCTGGGTGCATATGAAAGTTTAAGAAAAATTGTAAGAATGACAATATTATAATGACCAAAGAAAATGAAAGACTTATACATAATAGAGAAATCTGATTTTACACTAACTTGGGAAAGGCTTTGCAATAACCATCAACGCAGTTCATGATAAAGTTAAAAGGACCCGGATATTTTTCATAACAAAAGGCATCAGAAATACACTCTCCTGACATGTAAAATAAGAATAAAAAATATTACTAAAAATGAGTAAAATATTGTGTGTAAGATAAAAAGCAGATTAGAATAATCTTACTTTCACTGTAGACTACAATAAGAAACACCATAACAAAAAGGATCACAATATAAACAAACTTGAAAATTTCAGCCATTTTTTTCATCTTTCATGTAATAAATGTTAAATTGTTTTATCACTTTATATAGTAAAAAAAAACCACATGTAATGTTACGTCATTTAAATAGTTTTTATATATTTTTTTCGTTGCAATAAATTATTCATTATAATTAGAATAATTATTAGATATCACTAAAAGTCATTTATGTATCTTGTTTGTCCCTTTATCTCTTAGAATAAATCTTACATTAAAATATTGTTTCTAATTGTAGTTTATTCTTTCTTTTTTTTTACAAAATTATAGTTTATTCTTGTTTTCCAACCTTTCATTATTTTGTGTATATTATATAGCCTTTAATTAATTAATTAATTATATATAGAGAGAGGGAAAATACAACATTTTATTATGTTGATTTTAGTATAACTAGATACAAATATCCTGAACAAGGTCTTGTGTTCGAATCTTGTGTTTAAATAAACTATAGTTAGAAGGGGATACCAAATTAAAGGTGGCATATAATATACTTGGGTTAGGATTAGTGGGGGTGTTCAAAACTAAAGCAACCAAATTGAAAATTGCATGGCCGAATCAACCAAAATCGAACTGCAAAAAACCACATTTGATTTGGACGAACTTGGGCCATTTTTTTGACTTGATTGCGTAGTTTTCTTCAGTTTACGATTTTTATTTTAACAACCAAACCAAAACCAAATCAAACTACAACATGATATGTTTCTTATTTATGCATGATATATTTCTTATTTTAATATAATGCAACATGCTAATGGTAAACTTAGCAATTTATACATGACTGATACTCTTGTTGTTTTGATATAATGCAACATGATAAAGGTAACCAGAGCATATCTATTTTTTATCCATAATATGTTTTTTATTTGGTGTTTGTTTTTCTATTTGTTTATAGAATGACAAAATTATAAATTTGAATATAATTTGTTTTTTAATAAATTCAGTTAATATTAAACGTGGGAAAAAATCAATTACATTTTACAATATGAAAAATCCAAATGTATCAATGTAAAATTATTCTTATAAGTATCAAATTACTACAGTTCTCACATAGGAACATGAAACATAAACACTAGTAGTATTTTAGTTGTGTATTTTCTCATAAAAAACTAAATCAACCTAACGCATGTAATCCATATTAGTTTGGTTTAATTTCGTTTTTTTAAATATAATCCTACATTTTAATTCTAATTACTTATTTGTTTTTCAGTTTAATCCTTCATTATATTTCAATTTAAATTATTTTAACTCAGTATATGGTTTTATCAAATTTAATAGATAATTTTTAATGAAGGTTGACTCAGTTGGTAAGGAGTTGAATCACATGCACAATTGTGATTGTTGACTCAGTTGGTAAGGAATTGAGTTGCCCATAAAATCATGGGTTCAATTGTCATTGTTGATGTGAGGACATTTTTAGTGGGTGATCCGTAAGTAGCTATGTAATGCTCTTTGAGCTTGAGGTTTGTCGTGATCCTGATGAGCAATCAGAGCTTACCTAAACTTTTTGTAACCAATTTTTTTAGTAGATAATTTATTTTTTAAATAATAAATTGATAGAGAAAATTTTAAATAATTATTTGCTTAAAATTAAATTATTTTTTTAATCAATTTTATATATAAGAATTTTTTTTCTTACATGTGTGCATTATATTCATTCCAAACATATACTCCTGATTATCATTTCAACTTTTACAACTAATTTTTTGTTTGTTTTATATTTTAGATAAAAAAAATGCTAAATCTTACGAAAGGAAAAAAAAAAACGAAATGCACGGGTTATAATATGTGTAATTTTTCCTTTTATTATCTACGAGATATATGATTTTTCTATAAATATTATACGAAAATTCCAATTAAACCTATTTGTTATTGAAAGAAAAGAAATTCATGGATATATTTTTTGGGGAAGATATATGATAAAAACATATTTAACTCAATTATAAATATTGATTGAAAAAATAAATAAAGAGGGCAGTTCTTTTGGGATCCAGTGACCATCTTTAAATAAGCAATTTCAAGAGTGAGTTCATTCATTCATTGAGAGGCGCGAAGGTGGTGTGATTATTCTCCACGTTCTCTTCTCTTGTGTGATTAGGGTTCTTCATCTTTCATCGTTAACCTCTGAAACCTTTCGAAATTAGGGTTCCACACTGTGTTTTAGGGTTTGTTGCAATTCAACTATTGTTATCACTGAATCGATCAATGGCGTCGGTGTATATACCGGTTCAGAATTCTGAAGAGGAAGTTAGGGTTAATCTCGATCAACTTCCAAGGGATGCTTCTGATATTCTTGATATTCTTAAAGCTGAACAAGCTCCTCTCGATCTTTGGCTCATTATCGCGGTGAGTTAATCGCTTTCTTATCTTTTCTACTTGCAACTTATTTTGATTCGTGATTTTGTGTTAATGTGATGTTATGATAATAAGTTCAACTTAGAAGATAGATATGATTGGTTTTTTGCTTTCTTCAGTAGGATTTGGATTTGTAGCTTATAGCAAAAAGTGCTTATCATGAAAACACTTATGTATAAGCTTTTTATATAGCTAAAGAACTTCAAAACAGCTTATGAATGATGTCATAAGTTCTCTCGAGCGGTCTCACAAAACTTATGTTAGTAGATAAGCTCAAATAAGTCGATCCAAACAGGCCTTTGATACTGTACAATTCCTGTTTGATGGTTTTTTACTTTCTACTTGAGACCTGTTTTTGGATTGGCTTATTTAAGCTTATCTAGTTACATAAGTACTTGTAAGTTTATTTGGAAGTATTTATGAAAACATCTCAAGACATGTCCATTAGCTATTTTCAGCTTCTTTTCGTAAGTTCTACAGGATAGCTTATGAAAACAGCTTACAGCTTATATGAAAATGTATTCGATTTTATTTTTTCTTATAGAAACGGCTTAAACATAAGCATTTGTATGATGAGTGATTAAATTTTGTGCAAACATGGCCTTATTCTTTCTAGAACAGCTTGCAGAGGGCAAGAAATTCTATTCTTCACATATAATTTTCCCTAGTTAAACACAAATATCCCATTTATCAGATTTCCTTTTATTTGTTTTTGTTTGTTTGATTTTGAATTTTGATGATAACTATTGTCGACCCTGCTTCTAAAATTATTTATATTTACTTGTTACGGTACTGCAGAGGGAGTACTTCAAGCAGGGAAAAGTTGATCAGTTTCGCCAGATTTTGGAGGAAGGAGCTAGTCCAGGTATAATCTCTTTACAGATATTGGTGCACTTTTGTTTAACTTTTATTGTTTAACACTGGTTGTGGAACTGATGAGTTTGGTCTATCAAGCTGTTGGTCTATCTAACGGTGTTGATTTTTTTTTGGACTTAATTTGCAGAAATTGATGAGTATTATGCTGATATTAGATATGAGAGGATTGCTATCTTAAATGCCCTCGGGGCTTACTATAGCTACCTTGGAAAAATAGAGACAAAACAAAGAGAAAAGGAGGAGCATTTCATTTTAGCAACACAATATTACAATAAAGCATCAAGGATAGACATGCACGAGCCCTCTACTTGGGTTGGAAAAGGTGAACTTAATTTTTCATCTGTTTTTCTGGAATATTTGTAAATTTTTAATACGACTGTGAGTGGAATTTTCATAATGAGCAAAGTAATTCCAGCTAGATTGATCTTTGATTGGGTTATAGCAATAGCTTTAGGTATCCTGTAGATAGCTTAGCATAACTTGGAATCTCTCTTCGAAGACAACATTTCTAAAACTCTTGTTTTAATTTTTTTTTCTCTATGCTATATTTGTTAAAAGGATTTCATTGGATTGTGTTGAATCTCATCATATGGTTGTTTGAATGATGTGGTTGTGTATATTATTGGCATTTTGACTATTGAGATTCATCTATATTTTGACCTTTTTTTGCTGATTTCTACTTGATGATTGAGCTGTATTGTTAAGTAGAGGTGCTATAGCGTAGCAGAATTTGAACAAATCAGAAATCGTTATTGTTCCACGATACACTTAGTAGTAAAAAGGAACAATACGTTATTTAGTATAAAATATTGTCAAACAGCGGAGCTATATCACTGTTGCACAACAGAGTTTAAACAAGCTGCTGTTTCCCGCGTTCCATGATTGACAACACTACGATTGAGATGAATTCAGAGTGTATTTGGTTGTTTTTGTGCATGGTAGTTATTAGCTTATATTTGTTGATTTTGACAATGTCTTATAAGTTACAAGTATCTAAATTGCCAAACCTCATGTTTGTCCCTTGCTGTCAGAAGAATGTGACGTGCACTACTTATACTTAATAAAATTAAAATATTTAATTCTTACAGGTCAGCTTTTGTTAGCAAAGGGTGAAGTTGAACAGGCATCTGCTGCATTTAAGATTGTGTTAGATGGAGATCGTAACAATGTTCCTGCTCTTCTAGGCCAGGTATAATAGTAGATAAGTTAAAATGTGTTTGCATTTGCATGAAGGAATTTAATATCTGCAATCTTAAAACTCCTAGTTCTAGGTGATATGAGTACAAGTTGCACTCCCTCCATTCTATCAGTTTCTGAATGAAAAAGTTTACTGATTGAACCAAGTCCAAACTCAACATTGTATACATGTTAAGATTTTATTATATACATCTGGGTGATTTGCAACTAGGAATGCATTACTTTGAGGTGAAGAGAAATCAAATAGAGCAACATGATGTCCTCTCTTTCATTCCTCTTTGAACCACTCCCGTGATTTTTCACTGCCAGGAAAGGTCTTGCCACTTAATAATTAACTCTGCTTCACCCTTAACATTATATCGTAAATCCAATACATTCTGTTTCTGGGTCTGGAACTTCCATTCCTCGGAAAGACCAAGTGGCAACTGCTTAGTTTGTGCTGTTCCAGAGATAAAGCCTTCTTCAGAAGGAAAACATGAACGACTGGGTGCACTCTGCTATGGAAGATGCGGTCAATAAGGAAAGGCTCCTATCCTCTCCACTATCTTAAAAGTCCATAAAACCATTTTAATCCAGCTTTTGTGCAGCTGGGTTCAAATGCTCTTTCCGTTTGTTACACTGTTACTGTGAAATCAATAGTTTGCTGTTTATTGAAGGAAATTCCCAGGCTATGCTCAATGCGAGTATTGACCGGGGTAAAAATATTTACATATGAAATTGACACACAGATTAGAGACTCAAACTTTCCTCTCACTTCTACAATCTTAGCTGAAATACCACATTTAACTGTTTTGAGTACATATAATAATTAACATTAACTACTAGTGACGACTTGATCAACTAAACTACTCTTGGGTCTGGTTGGGCCCTACCAGCCTACAGCTCATTTCCCTTCTTCCTAACATAACCTGTTTAATTAAGGTTCTCCTATCAAATATTTTCTCATTCATGAATAAACTGGAAAAACATTTATCAATAATTCTCTGGTAATTTTCTCAATAGTCCTCATTTTAGGGTCGGTTGTACTTCAGAATGCATTCTCCTTTTCTTGTTATAGCACATTAAACACTATTAAGAAACTATCTGTATCGGTCACTACTATCTAGGAATTCAAATGTCTGTTTTTCTCAGGGTTTGAAAATCACACGTTTTCATCCACTGTGCATCTGTTTTTCAGAATGTGAACACTAAAACCTGAAGTTAGTTTGAGTCGTTTGTGTAACAAATATGTTCTACATTTCTTACACAATCTTTAACTTTGTTTCTACAGGCATGTGTTGAGTTCAACCGTGGAAGATTTTCTGATTCGCTTGAGTTGTATAAGGTTGGTAATATAGCCCCCTTTTTTGGCTATTGAAGTGATGCATGACTAACAGTTTATATATGTATTGTGCACACTTACCTACATACTACTACATCTACATGCATTCATATATGTATGTGTGTGTGTATTGTTGGAAATTCCGCCTTCATTGTGGTCCCCAATTGCGGCATCTGGGTTGCCTTCATTGCAGCCTCCAACACCTTCATTGTGTTGGGTGTGAAGGGATGGATTTAGTCCTGAATTGCCTAGATATATGGCTTGTGTAGTGTTTATACAGCTTGGGCAGCCTTCACCTTACAAGCCGTTTTTGTGAGGTTGAGCCCAACCCAAATTCATATATATATATATATATATATATATATATATATGCATTAGGTCACTCATCAACTTATATAGGATTCAATTTCTCTAAAACCATTTTTGAAATGAGTAACTTTAATGACACCATTGACATGCATGCCAGATTTCAAGCGGTTGGAATAATTCTTTTGATTGTTGTCATGTGAAAGACTAATGATATAACTCTATAGATCAGATGAACGACATGAAATTCAATGATAGATACTTATTTTTATTGTGAATTTTCTTAAGCCATGCAAATTTTTTCTTTACAAGATATGAATGTTAATTTAAGGTATAAAAACCTGATGTCATCGTTATGCTTAGCAAATTAGTTTGATTGTGTCAGTTCTGATGTGCTATAAACACTACTCAATACTAGTTTTTCTTATTTCATTTTATTTTATTTTGACATGCCAACCTAAAGAGGGCATTGCAAGTGTTTCCGAATTGCCCTGCAGCTGTGAGACTTGGAATAGGTCTATGTCGCTACAAATTAGGTCAATTTGAAAAGGCCCGACAGGCATTTGAGCGTGTTTTGCAGGCAAGTGAATCTTTTAATGTCTAGTGGTTCAACCATGTAGCTTATTTTGTGGCACTGATGTATATATGCTTCATGAGTTATTCTTTTCAGCTTGATCCAGAAAATGTCGAGGCTCTTGTTGCACTTGCAATCATGGACTTGCGCTCTAACGAAGGTTTGACTTTTCTTCCTTTATCATGTTCTGGTGCACCTCATACGTATTTGTTAATTTTATATATATAGCTATATTAGATTCTAATTTAGTGGACTTATATTTATACTTTATAACATCTTTCAGCTGCTGGAATTAGGAAAGGAATGGTAAAAATGCAGAGGGCATTTGAGCTATATCCGTACTGTGCAATGGCTCTGAATTATCTTGCAAATCATTTCTTCTTCACCGGTCAACATTTTTTGGTAGAGCAACTGACTGAAACTGCATTAGCTGTTACTAATCATGGTCCAACAAAGTCTCATTCCTATTACAATTTAGCACGCTCTTACCATAGCAAGGTCAGAAGCGTCTCTTCCCCCCCTCTTATACTCGTTTTGAAATTTGGCCGTGTATGGTTGATTTGACTTTGTTAGAGGTTGTAGGAGAATGATGTTTAAGTTACATGGTGAAGTGACTCTGGTCTGCCATGTTTCTCACATGGCTTTCACAAAAAAGTTTATGTTTCTGTTGTAGATATTTAACAATGTCCATTTTCCACCTGCTTTTTCCAACTTTTATGCTCTCTTGTGAAATAGCTGTGTCAGTATTATCATGATCTATCCATGCAATGTTAATTGCCTTCTGTCCAGATGTTTTCCATTGTGTTGGTCAATTTGATGTAGTTTTTGGTCATCCTTATTGATGAAGGAGCTCTCATATTTTATGTATTTATATACTTTGACTTCAGTAAACTTGTTTAAGATGCATATATTTTTTTGGAAGAAACATTTAGCTTACGTTTCCATGCTTTTTTGTGTGTGCTATTTATTATCCTCTTGACTTTCTAGTGTTTTAAGGATTTTTCTGAAAATGTTTATAAATCACCGTTTTTTAATTAACTGTTAGTACCATGAAAATGTTTGTAAACCTTTGGCTTTTGCAAATCCTCACTTTTTAGGAAGGTTGGGAATATTCAACCTTTGGCTTTATCATTGCTGATGGTACTCATGTTTTTCTTCACCGCAGGGGGACTATGATAAAGCTGGGGTGTATTACATGGCATCTGTCAAGGAAATTAGCAAGCCCCATGAATTTGTGTTTCCTTATTATGGTCAGTTGCTGATCTAATTTTAAAGTCTTCATTGTGTCTATAACTGTTTTATAACTGTGATATGCCTGCAAATTTCAAATTTTATTAGCTATAGAACTATTAATGCTTTAAACGTCTTATGGCTTCTGTGATTAGGAGATGTAACAGACTTTGTTGCCACAATTTTAGCAGTTGTTCTTAAGACATACAATTATCTTTTTGTATTGTGATTTTATTAGTTCTGTTGGTGTGTTTCAGTAATATGAAAATGTATCACGATCGATCATTGTTGTCAGGATTGCGATGCAACTCGTAGAATTGTACAATTCTACAATCCTCTCCCCTAGTTCCGTGCTGCACTATTAACGGGATCAAATGCTCGAAAGGACCTCGTGGTTTGCGAGGAAAACTGGGATGGAATGCTTCCCCGTTGCTTGCAATTTTTATGAAGTTTTTCGGGCTGGGTTTTAAGGGAGACCCGATTTAGAAGAAAACAAAATACTTTTGTTTTAGGATTTCTTGCAACCCTAACATCATTTGTAAATCCTGCTGTGACCCATTCTCCCACTGCAACTGCGATGCACCTCTTCTAGTGATGGAGAGAAAAAACATAGTTAGGGCAATAGTTCCCTCCTCAACAAAATAATTAAAAATAAGAAGTTAGAGAGGTAGATGCATCTCTTCCCCCGGCTTTTGTTATCCTTTTTGTACTTCTAAGTTAATTTTACATCTCACAACATATATCCTAGGTTGGATCTTGAGTTTGACTGCATTGATCATGATTGTACAAGTTTGCTATTACTTTTGCTCTAGTATGATGTTAATAGTGACATTTTCATAGGGAATGGAAAACTTGAGCCTGTTTCACTGTCTTAACTTTTTAATGTTGTTTCCAGGTTTGGGACAAGTACAGATTAAGTTGGGAGATTTTAGAAGTGCACTCTCAAACTTTGAAAAGGTTTTGGAGGTGTACCCAGATAATTGCGAGACATTGAAAGTGAGTGCTAAAATTGAAGGATAATATCTTTCACCCTTTTTATATATAACTTCCTTTTCAGTGTGCTGTAATTTAAGTCGCATGATTGAAAAATATCATTTGATCGAATGTCTTTTTATTTGGAGAAATTGGTTTAGATTCCATAAAATGTATAGAACAATCACTGCAAATTTCATGACTATCTATATATGTTTATTCCAAAAAGGCCCAATATAATATTATCCTCTAATTTATTTGGGAAAATCACAAAAGAGAATTCTTCGGTAAGTTATTGTTGGCGTAGGACTTAATGCCTTCTCATTAATCACACTTTGAAAATATTTAACTATTTGAGATGTTAATCATCCCTTCCCTGTATATGCTTTTTACGAAGAATGTGTCTAAAACTTCCAAAAATTTTTTTAGCTAAAATTCAAATTTAGGCAGCTGTCAATAATACATGATAGTGCTGCTATTGCAGCATCACATTCTGTCCAGAGCCTGGCCTGCTACAAGAAAGTGTTTTTGCTTTGCGCCAGCTGTGATATTAAACAAGTGATCTACCCCCGCTTTCCAATCCACTTTTGTGTTGTTTGATCATTTTCTTCAGTATATTTCTGCTCTCTCACCATGGCATATATGGTTCAAAACCCTTGTTTGAATTTTGACTCATTTAAACACCAGTTGCTCCTTACTATGTTTCGTTCAGTGTTATGGTCAAACATGTATCCCAGTTCTCATGCAACTCGTCTGAGTTCTCATATAGGTTTGTGTCTTTCGTCTGCCTTTTCATCGGTCACCCTTGGCACATGTGTAACTTAGGCACTGACTTTTGATTAATGTCTTGGATTTTTGGCTAATTCCTAGTTTCCGACTTTTACATGTGTAGTATAAATAAATAAATTGTTTACTTTGTCTCTAGACTTAAGAATCATCCTAATATAGCAGTTTTGGGTTGGCTGATCCATGCCTCTACCCAGGAATGATAATTATGAATTTTGGTTTTATAATAATGTACATACAATTTGTAGATTTGTTATAGTATCTGTCTTAGTCAAAAATATTAATTATAATGGTCCAACTTATGAAGCAAAGGGTTGTCAGAATAACTGAATTATCTTTACTTTTTATATGGCAGAGGATGTTATTTCTTCCTTCTCCCTTATTTTTGTGTTTTTGTTTTTTCGTACAGGCACTTGCGTACATATATGTTCAGCTTGGTCAGACCGACAAGGGCCATGAATTCATTAGGAAAGCTACAAAAATTGATCCCCGTGATGCCCAGGTGATGCTTCTGATATAATTTTTGAACATCTTTCTCTTCAAAGATATAATTTAAATCCTGCTAGTGTCCCAAGTGTTATACTGATAGGCCCATTATAGCAAGAATCTATTAAAGAGGGAATAAAAGGGGGGAACAGGTGAAAGTGAGCAATGAGAATACGGAGATTTATGCAAATGTTAGGTTTCCAGGTTGTCATTTATGCCTTTGTTATTGTAAATGAAAATTGATATTTAATGTTTTTTCCTTGAAAATACGGAGATTGATATTTGAGAATAAATATTTATTATTTTGGGATAGCTTATCTCAAGAACAGCTAACAAGAAACATTTATTATTAAAGAACATAAAATTAGGCTTAATTACATTTTTGGGGTTTTCTTTGTGCCTCTACTTTTTATTTAATGTTGATCAATTCTCTACTTAAAACATGCAATATGGTCCTAATGTCAATTATCTTCTACGTGGAGCCCTTAGTGTAACAGAGATGAGGATGTTGTGTTGGATATGTGGTAAGGCTAGACGGGATATGATTAGAAATGACAACATTGGAGAGAGTTGGGGTAGCACCTCTTGTAGAAAAAAGATGGTGGAAGCTTGACTTAGGTGGTTTGGGCATATAGAGAAGATCTATAATCTTTGTAGTCAAATCACTAGAGGCAAAGGGAGACTTAGAAAAATTATAAGAGAAACTATTCAGAAAGATCTAGAGATTAATGAGCTGGATAGAAATATGATACATAGTAGAACATTATGGTGACGTTTGATCCATGCAGCCAACCCCACTTAGTGGTGTAAGCCTTGATTGTTGTTTGTTGTTATAATGTTTTTGCTATCCCCTCTTTTTCCTGATATGATTCTTCGGTTTAACTCTTATCCTTTTGATTAATTATTAATTGATCGAGATCTTTTCATGTCTCTAAAACTTAAGTTTATGATGTAACCAATATTACAGGCCTTTCTTGAATTGGGAGAATTGTTAATTTTGTCCGACACGGGAGCTGCACTGGATGCATTCAAAACTGTAAGGGGCTAAGAACTTACCATCTGCTGTTTTTTTGTGGTTAGCAAATGTTATCCTAAGAAATTTAAGAAAACTCTTCATTGTTGAAGTTCCAGAATCTTTGTTGTAATCTGCATTTTGCAAATCTGGTACAGGCTCGTACTCTTTTTAAGAAGGGAGGTGAGGAAGTACCAATTGAATTACTCAATAATATTGGTGTCCTTCAGTTTGAAAGGGGAGAATTTGAGGTTTGTACTGCTATTTCACATGCAGCATTGGTTATGCCTTGGCCCCTATTTCAGCACACTTACCGCTGTTTAGCTCTGATTTCTTCTATTTTTCAGCTTGCTAAACAAACTTTTAAGGAAGCTCTTGGTGATGGAATTTGGCTTTCTTTCTTTAGCGAGGCAAATAAAACTTCCATTGATGCTGCTACTTCTACACATCAATTCAAGGACATGCAATTATTTCACGACCTTGAAAGTAACGGTCACCATGTTGAAGTACCATGGGATAAAGTCACAGTACTCTTTAACCTGGCCAGATTACTTGAGCAATTAAATGAATCTGGAACTGCAAGTGTATTATATCGCCTAATCTTGTTCAAGGTATGACTTGATAGTTTATTTGTGAAGTGCTCGAGAGTTTAACTCAGCCCTTGAATTCATATTTTTAGAATTGCATAAATTAGTGCTTGTTTTTTGGGGTATAGGTAAACTATTTACACCAAGTATCCTTTCGAAATTTAGTCCAGTATATTCAATCAATAAGATAAGTATATACCAAGAAACGGTGAAATAAAGTGATTAAGAAATAGGGAAACAAGGTAATTAGGAAGTTAGGAAATCATAACAAAAGAGTGTGTATAAGAGTAATATGCGCCTAGGATAACCTGTGCATGTCTTCTACGGTCTTAGTTATAATATATTTGTAACTTCACAAAACCAATCGTCCTATATGTTTTACCTGCTAATGTTATTATTACTAGTACTCTGATGTTTGAAAAGTTATTCAAGTGTCAAATGTATATTGAAGCAATCAATTGTCATTTAATAATTTTAATATGTCAAGGGTTGTTGAAATTGAAAGCTTTCAGTGACCTCGCCTTGTGCATAACACTTTTAATACTTCTTCCTCTCAATCTGAAGGCTGGTGTACCTTTGTGGCTATATTATTGCTTTACATAATGTTGTTCTTCTGCATAGTTTTGTTTGATTATAGAGTACCTCTATTGTGAAAAAGTTCCACTGTGTGATACTTCAATTTATTTCATGAAGCCTGTATTTTAGTACATAGGATGTGGTTTATGACTGGTTTATTTATTATTATGTTTTTCTTGTATTATCCAGTACCCAGACTACATTGATGCGTATCTGAGGCTAGCTGCTATTGCAAAGGCTCGGAACAACATTTTATTAAGCATTGAATTGGTTACTACTATCCTCTTGAGCTCTCTGTTTTCCTTTATTATTGTAGATATTGTTGATATGGTTTGCTAATATTGCTGGGATCTCATATCCCATGTAAATAGGAAAGTAATCCTACTAGAACGAGAAAATATATCAATTCCTAGATTTAGGGATTTGTGTTTGATTTGTAAATATTTCAGCGCTATCAAATAATGTGCCAATAGGGTTTCTCTCAAGAAATCCAAGTTATTGAAGTTTTATTTATAATAGAAATGCTAACAACGCACTCCCTCTTATTGGTTGAAAATCATGTGAATCTCATCAAATATATATGGGCCCCACATAATTTACTGGGACCTGTTGGATTTTAACTAACAGAACAGAGTGTGTTGGGAAGTGTGTGTTAGAGTGTGTGTTACTGTCAGTCTTTTATAATTAAACTTTAATTTTCTTCTTTTAGGTTAATGATGCCCTGAAGGTGAATGACAAGTGTCCAAATGCATTATCTATGCTGGGTGAGTTGGAGTTGAAAAATGATGATTGGGTGAAGGCAAAAGAAACTCTCCGGAGAGCGAGTGATGCCACTGATGGGAAGGACTCGTATGCTACACTTTCTCTCGTAAGTCTACTCTTCAATGTACATTTCACTTCATCCTGTTTCCACAGCAATTTGTAGAATTTCAACGGGAAATAAATATTGCGTTCCCCATTATTGTGTTATTATAGTAATTCTTTTGTTACAATATTGTGATATGAATAGGGAAACTGGAACTACTTTGCTGCAGTTCGGAATGAAAAGAGAAATCCAAAGCTAGAAGCTACTCATTTGGAAAAGGCCAAGGAGCTTTATACAAGAGTAGGTTTTCTCATCTTTCTTATTTCTATACGGAGCCACTTTTGCATGTTTGTGATTCCTTCTAAGCTTTTTTGATCCCTAGACTTATGATTATGATTGAAGAAATTCGATGACCTTGGCATTGATGTCCATAGAAATAGAATCTGGTTGATATTAAACATTGTTGAGTTTCTACATCTAGCAGCTTAAGCTCCTTGGAGAGTAGGTCCCATAGCTATCGATCCTTGATAGTAGTGCATTGCGGCCGATCTAAAAAATGCTAGTGAGATAGCAGGATGACTGCTATTCTATTTTTTTTTTATAGATATTAAATAATTAAAATAATATATAAGCGCTGAAAATTAAATAATACTAAACACTCACGAAATATTCATAATTAACAATTTAAAGTCCCAATTATTAAGCAAAAGATAAACAAGTTTAAGCATCTAAAGCTTTAAGTATTCATAATTAACAATTTAAAGTCCCAAGTATTAAGCAAAAGATAAACAAGTTTAAGCATCTAAAGCTTTAAGTAACCAAAACTCAAAATTCAAGTTAAAAAATGGCCAATGTAACGAGCTTTTTTTCCTTCTAAGCGGCAGTGCAGGCTCGTAGCCTCAAACAGCTGTGATTTTGACCGCTGTAGTGGGCACTACAGTCACTACAGCAAGTTGCTCTGCTACAGACTTCTAATAGGCTAATAGCGGCCGCCTGCTGCTGTAGCGTGCTATTGATGACATTGGTTGGTCCTTGATATGATCTGAGCTCTTTTCGGAATAACACGTCAAGAGTTTAGTCCTTGTTGCGTTGTTGTCTCCATTATTCACAGTTAAGCTAAATTTCAGCTCAAAGGTAAAGCAGGCCTGTATATTATCTCTGTTTAAGCCAAAGGCTAGAAATATACCATTCCTAAGTTTCTGCTTGTCCCCTTAAGTGTTTTTTTGATAGATGTTCCTTCCTGGACCAAAATAAAAGATTTTTATTTTAATATTGTGTATCTTTTCTCTATTTGAGGAAGATAAAATTTATCAGCGCTTGTGCTTTAATTACTTTTCGCTGAAGTATTGTATATGTTATGTTGAAATATTTTCTGCATCATTTAGGCCCTGTTCTAACAAAAAGAATTATACTATTTGACATGACCCATTTATTTTCAAACGTTTGTAGGTTATGATTCAGCATTCTGCTAATTTATATGCTGCCAATGGTGCTGCAGTTGTTTTTGCGGAGAAAGGCCATTTTGATGTTTCAAAAGATATCTTTGCACAGGTTTCTGTTTTGTCAGCTTTATTTGTTGGACATAAAAGGAATGGACTATTATCTTTTGGAATTAATTCAATTTATTACTCTATGGCAGGTTCAAGAAGCTGCCAGTGGTAGCGTTTTTGTCCAGATGCCTGACGTTTGGATAAATCTGGCACATGTTTATTTTGCTCAGGGAAATTTTGCTTTGGCTGTCAAAATGGTGAGTTTGTCCTACTTTTATTTTGTATCCTCTAATCCCTTTAAGTTCCCACTCAAGTATTTATGACATCAATTTTATGCTTTCGACCTTGCTTAATATGCAGTATCAGAATTGCTTGCGGAAGTTTTATCATAACACAGACTCACAAATACTTCTCTACCTGGCTCGTACCCATTATGAAGCGGAACAATGGCAAGACTGTATTAAAACTCTACAGAGAGCCATCCATTTGTCACCCTCAAACTACACATTAAGGTTTGATGCAGGGGTTGCAATGCAAAAGTTTTCAGCATCAACCCTTCAAAAGGCAAAGAGGACTGCAGATGAGGTTTGTTTTTTTACCCTTGAATAATTTTTACAACATTTATTACTATTTGATTAAAAATGCTTATAGATAGATGGAATTATTATCTATTTTATGTGAAGACATCCATTTTGACGCAAAATTGTAGCAGGGTTCTTTGAAGTATGAATATGGAACAAATTGCACAAAAATATAGGCCTTGTTTAATTGTGGAAAACTTTATCATACTGAAATATACCATAATAATTCATATTTAATTGTTTTGTAATTTCAGTTATGTGTTATTTGAGATAGAACTGGAATTCTATTCCATATTAAATAAAGAAATAAATCAAAAAATATGAAAACCAGTTTGCCTCACAACAAAATACGCCGAATTGTTAGTTGATTTTGCTAAACTTGCCAAACCAAGTTCTGATTGTTTTTGTAACATGTGCAAAAGACTAGTGTCCCCTTGAGCAACAAACCTAGGTGATTGGAGAGATTTGTCTAGAAGCTATCCATTCCGCCATGTTTTCTCATTGAGATTTGTAGAAAATATTTCTGATATATTTCAAATCTTTGAATAGAGTACAAACACTAATTCGTTTATACAGACTATTCAAAACCTAACATTCCTGATTAATGGGGTAAATACAGTTATTTCTAAGTATTCACTATTTATAACAAGATTGAGTTAGCTGTGAAGTTATTAGGGCTTGTTTTATTGTGGATAGTTATTCTGTCTTACATTTGTTTATCATCAAGTGATTCCCTATTTACCTTTTATTTTTAATAAATAGTAGACCAATCTAATGCAGGACCTAGTTTGATCATTGCTATCTAACTGATATTGATTTCTAAATGTTAGGTGAGAGCAACGGTTGCAGGGCTGCAAAATGCTGTTCGTATATTTAGTCAGTTGTCTGCTGCTTCCAACCTACATATTCATGGATTTGATGAGAAGAAGATTGACACTCATGTTGGATACTGCACCCACTTACTTTCGGCTGCAAAAGTTCATCTTGAAGCAGCTGAACGTGAAGAACAACAAATACGGCAGAGACAGGAACTTGCTCGTCAGGTTGCATTGGCTGAGGAAGCCCGGCGCAAGGCTGAAGAGCAAAGGAAGATTCAGGCATGTTTTTTCGTAATTTCTCAGTATCTGTTTCATTACATTGGTTGAGATCTAAAGCGTTGTACTTATACATTGCTTTTTTTTTGATTTCAAATAGATGGACAGAAGAAAGCATGAAGACGAATTGAAAATAGTGCAACAACAGGAGGAAAATTTTAAGCGTGTTAAGGTTAGAGTTCATCGAGGTCTTTCAAAAGATATTTGGAGTTAATATATTGCTGTTGATACTCCCGTATTGAATTAGATATGACTTGAAAATGAGTTTTTAAGTTTGAGACATCCCTCACCTTATAATTCGGTTTTGTGGTTTAGTTAGACCAAACCCAATGTGAGACTCTTAACACACTCTGTTAATGCCCAGGACTGAGCATCTGGATTGTGAGCTTAAGTTAGACTCTGATACCATCTAAGAATTTGGATAGGATCTGATACTGGCTTTTAAGGCAAGGAATGCTCCCCCTTATAAAAATGTTGCTAGACCTTTTCTCATCCAATGTAGAACTCATAACGAGCTTATAAGTGGGAGACATCCCTCACCTTAGAGCTTTAGTAAGGTTGGGTTAGGCCAAACCCAAATTTTAAGAACTGTTGACAACTTTTCAATTTGTCTCCTCATTGAATATATCTCCTTTTGATGAAAATGATCTTACTTTACAAAAGTGATTTCTTAAAAAATAAGCCTGGTTCTGAATCACAAGAATAGATGGAAAAGTAAATAGATAACAAACCGATGGTTCCTATAGTTTTGAAGGTTATTTTTGGGCTATTTGTTACTGGCCAGTAAAACTAGTTACTTTTGAAGGTTATTTTTGGGCTATTTGTTATCTATGAAGCACCAACAGGTCACGAATACCAGTCATGACACTGACCCTAACACAGACATTGATAATAATTTGAGAAAATGGAAATTATGGTTAAATGTAACCATATGTGTCAGTGTCGTATGAGTGTTGGACACTCGAACACGCCAAGTGTCAAAGCTATATAGGTGCCAAATGAAATGGTATGTATATCGAAGATTGTCCTCTTTATGAATGTAACCTTAACAAGTAACTAGATGGTAGTAAAGGACCGCTGATGTATATTATCCTGTCATATGTTCGTATAAAAAAAATCTAATGTGCTTTGGAAATTCTAAACTTCTATTTGCATTTCTAGGAACAATGGAAGAGCAGCACACATTCAAAACGGAGGGAAAGGTCCGATGATGAAGACGGTGGGACTGCTGAGAAAAAGAGAAGAAAAGGTGGAAAGAGGAGGAAGAAGGATAAGCACTCAAAATCACACAATGACACAGAAGAAACAGAGGCTGATATGATGGATGAACAGGAAATGGAGGATGAAGATGTTGACATGAACTCCAGAGAGGAGCCCCAAACTCAGATGAACGATGATGAGGAAAATCCCCACGGTCTTCTCGCATTAGCTGGACTTGAGGATTCTGATGCAGATGATGAGCCGGTAATTTATTGTATAATTGGAATTGTGACTTTTATAATCTGTTATCCACACACTATCCTCTGGTTGGAATATTCTTTTGCCATATCACGATGGACTAATTGGTGGAACGTTTATTTGCATTGAGTCTATGAATTGCATTTTTAACTAAGTTGGTAGTTAGTCCTACCAATTTATAGATCATGATAATAAAAGTCAATAACACTGAAGTTCTGAACTAGTATATACTCGTTTTCATTATCGTTACAATTTTTTCTTTCCATCTTGGTTCTTCCCATAATTTAATTTGCTGGTTCACTTTTTTGGCTGGTTAAAATAATTCTCTTATTGTTGTTGTTCAAGGCTGGACCTCCCTCAACCATTAGCAGGCGGAGGCAGGCATTATCAGAATCCGACGACGATCAGCCAATAATGAGGCAAACGAGTCCTGTAAGAGAACAGTCTGTTGATATGGAGGAGAGTGATGGAGAAATCAGGGATGAGAAGAGACATGAAGATGATGGCAGTGATGAGGAGAAATAATATATAACTTTTTATCCCACAGGGTGAGTCTGAAATTATTTATTTTAGGGAAAACATTGTCCAATATGATGTATATATACTAGAAAAGGCTATTTTTCACATAGATTTGGGAGGGGGCTTTATGTGTTGTCCCAATGTAATGTAAAACACCATATTTAGGCCATTCATATTTCCTTATTTATCTCATAAATTTAGAACTAATGCGTAATGAACGATGAGCATCAAAGTTTATTGCCATTTAAACTATAAGACTGTTAGGTTGACATTTAACTCAAAAGCTACAGTTTTTCTAGACAATTAGTGCAAGTCAGTTGCTTTTATCAAAAAATAAATTCATGTAATTGTGGAATGACATTAATTTTCATTATTTTGTGTAATCATATAATGAAAAGAATTCTTGTATTGAACATTGATTTATTAATAATAATAGTTAACTTTGCTTCCGTCAAAAAAATATAACGAAAAGAAAATTTAAATCAAGTTAAAGCAATATCTATTTGTTTATAATTCTTACTCAAGTAGAATTTTGAATAGAATAAAATTAATTTTCAATTAAAGAAAACATTTATATACATAAATCACATTTAACACGAGTAAAGAAAAATATACTGATACTTTTACTGTCAATTCAACATTTTGGTTAATGAATTTCAATTAAAATCGATTTGATTAGGTTAGAATATTAGAAATAATTATTTTTGTTGAACTTTATTTATATCTCTCAATTACAAAACTCATTTATCCTATGAATTTGAGAATTAAGACAAAAATTTGAGTAGATAATTTTGTATGGGTAGTTTAACAAATTTATAGTTCTCTACCACCGAGAGTAAATAAAAGGTTAAATTGTACCTTTGTCTTAATTTTTCAAAAACCACATTTTAGACTCCAAATTTTACTGAATATCAGTTTTGGTCCCTAATTTTAGCTCCTTTTGCAAAAGATGAGTCGATGCTTATTTGGATATAAATTTTAATGATTCAGAATAATTTCAGATGCATTTGTTGAAAGCATGATGAAGCAAAGAAAAAAATAATTAAATTAGTCCCTTGCTTACACGTGGATAATTTATTTTTTTTAGTAATTCTTTGACTATGTTTATTTTCTTTTCGTTGTTCTATAAATATCATTCTTTACCATTATTTAATTTTACAAAATTGATAAGGGAAAAAATATTATCAGTAAAAATAATCATTTTACAATTGTTTTAGGTGAGATTTAAACTTTATCCTGTGAAATTAATAAGTCAAACTATTACAGCTGAACCAACACTTATTAGATTTGTACCAAAAAAAAAAAATTCCTAATGAATATGTGCTTGAGTTATATCATTAGTTCATTATATGTAATCAACGTGTTTTTTGCTCTGTTTTAACTGTAATGACTAGTGATTAAAAAGAGATTTCCTAAGAAAAAAGAGCAAGTAAAGTGATTAAAAAGAGGTGACTAAGGAAATACACTTAAGTGGTGACAAACTCACAAATAATGGGGCCATAATGCACCCAATTTTATATTCTCAAGGAAACAACGTGAAGGATGAAGGAAAACAAGAAAACATATGTGCTAGTGAATATTAGTCCAACCATTAAAATGATTAGTTGTTGTCACATAGTTTCATACTATTTTTGGAAGTAAGAAACAAATAAAGAAAATATATTAGCACACAAGACTACACATTGTCATTACATCTAATGGACACAAATTCATTGCAACTTCCTTTTGTGACAAAACCATAGCTTCTGAACCCCACTTTGTAGATGCATTATTGCCCTTTGATTCGGGTACATGGATACACATTATTGAAAACTTTGCTCAACCATCTACAAAACAATATCAAGGTTTTAGAGAAACAATTGTCGTCAACTTTCGCGACAATTTTACAAGTGGCTAACATAGTTCAGATAAGTGGCTATTTTCGTATAGGAGAAGATTAACGAATATAGAAGGTTTGAAATTTATCAACCACCGACATAACTTTATTAGCACAATCCGCGATGTAAGTGCAATATCAAGAATCGCGATGTAACTGCAACGTGATTTAAAACCTAGAACAGTACTATCAAAGAAATTGAGATGAATTGATATGAATCTTTATGAAAGTTCAATTACCTTGGTGATTTCTTGAAGTGAAAGTTGGAAAATCATGAGTAGAGGATGGAATAGAAATTGATAATTGAGTAGTAGATGATTTATCATCCAAATCAAGCCATTGATCTCTCCCTTTATGTGGCCATTCATCAAAGAAGCGATGAACAGTTTTCTGAGGTTCATCTTGCTCATGCTGCTTTGAGTGTTCACTAAGGCTCTGAAGTTGCAAGCAAGAGTAATCATTGGACAACGCCGAAAAGCTTCGCTGTCTCAAAGAAGTAGAAGATGATGAGGAAGAACTCATTGTGAGTGGTGTTAGTTGCCAAGGATCATGTTCCATAGATGAAGCAGAGAAGCTTTTCATTGTACTGCTACCAGAAGGTTCTTTGAAGAATGCATACTCATCAACCTCTTCTTTTTGTCCATACACATACCTGTTCCTTTTTTACAAAAAGAAAAAAGAAAACAAAAGAGAATCAGTCACAATTCACAAACATTTGAGATTAAGTACTTCAATTCAAAGCAAGGTTTTTAAATTTTGAAAGTGTTGCGTCACAATCTTTGATATTAAAGATCATAGTCTCAACTCAATCATAATCTTGTGAGTAAATAGCCATTTTGATCTCTTAATATGCGAGGTACCATTATATTCTTTGAATGTATCGAAATTACAAAAAGAATCTACAAACGTGTCTTCTATTTTTAAATTCAAGACAAACCGACTAATAGAGAACACGTCCGATCACCAAACTAACGTACGACTTACACATTTACAGACCAAAATAACTATTTACTCGAAGTCATATTGCTGTCATATTTATCAAAAAAATTGAGTCAACGATCATTTTGATACCTAAATGCGTAAGACAATGTCATTATAATCTCTGAATGTATCGAAATTACAGAAATATCGTTGAGCCTGTCTTTGTTAGTAATTCATAAAACACATCCAACAAACTAACTAACAAAAGATACATTCAGATATATTTATGTAATTTTGTTACACTTCACTACAAAAATAACACGGCACCGACCTAGACAATCAGATACCAAAATGACTTTATATTAAAAATAAAACACTATGTATAAGCTTGGTATTGAGAAGAACCTGTAATCAGTGTTATTCTGAGAGCAAGTGTTGGTATCAAGAAACAAGGGAGCACTATTGTCTTCAAAAGACAAACCAATACCAGATGACAAAGTTGACCTTGAAGTTGTATGAGGATACATAAAGGACTGTTGCAAATTAGAACCATAGCAAGAATTTTGAGGATAGTTTTGGTGATGTTGTTGTGTCTCAAAAGACAAAGAAGAAGAATTAGTTAATGATGCAGGGCTATTTTTGGTAAGTGATGAAATTCCAAGTGTTGAAGCATTATTAATATTTGTATTTGTTGTTGTTTTTGCAACTTCCACAGGCTTTCTTGAACGGTTTTTTCCTCTATGCATGTGTCTTTCACAGTATTTAGAATCTGGATATGCTTCTTTTGAGCATCTCCATTTCTTTCCATCTGTTCTTCTACATCTACCTGGCTCTGGATCTATTTTTCTTCCTAAACCCATTTGCAGATAGTTCCATCCAACTGAAAAAAACCATTCATAATCTTTTAGGAAGATGTATACTATATCAAGGTGTCAGCTCAGTGGTACGAGTTTGAGATACTAATCTCAAGTTCAAATCTCTTGTAAAATGATCATTAATATTACTTTTATAAATAATAATTTCTACTTTCCAAATTTGTTTAAAAGAAACTATTAATCAAATTATGAACAGTTATTATTACTGATAATTTTATTTATTTATTTATAATCTAAATTAAAAAAAATAATATTATTAATTGTCTATATAAAGATTTGAACTATTTGAAGTATGTTTACATAGTTTAAGGAGTTAAACTCTGAACAGTAAACATATGAATATAGAGAGAAAGGACTTACAGTGTTGGTGTTGTTGACTAGGAAAAAGTCTTGAAGAAAGAGGAGAGTCCAAATAGCTTTTTCTGATGGTAAAAAGAAGATCAGGTGGAATAGATATACCAGAAGCCATGTACTTGTAAATAAGAGCTTGATGTTCAAGTTCTTGCCATTGTGAAGGAGTAAAAGGAAACTTGTTCTTGTTCATTATTATTATTATCAAGCACAAGAAGAGAAGAGAAGAGGTACTTGTTCTTGAGAGTAGTAATAATAGAATAGAATAGGTGTTGGTGTTGGTGGAGTATAAATATAAAGAAGTACTAGAGACTAGAGAGAGTTGAGTAGGTATATTTATTTATTTTTTGTTAGAGGAAGTGGAAGAACCATTGCATTGCCATTAGGTTAGGTTACAGAATCTTGTTCTTGTGTGTAAGATGGATAAAATAAAACTAATGGTTCTGTTGTTATTGTTGTTTACTGCTGCTTTTGCAGATAACCTGTCTCACTGCCATCTCTTGTCTCTCTCTGACATCTCTACGGAAATCCATAAACTAGTCATTAATAAATAAACAAGGAAAATAGTTAAGGAAATGTTAACTAATGTTCCAGCCACACTAATTAAAGAAACTAACATAAAATGTTTGCATTGAAAAATGATAAAAAGTGAAATGTTTTATTTTATGAAAGTTAAAAGTTGTTTTTTATGAAAAAAAATTATTTTAATTTTCTTAACTAGTGCCCGAGGATATAAGTTGATATGACCTTTGATTATATTCTGTTCTTGAGAGTGTATCTGAGTTACATAAGTTGAGACTTTGAATGAGTATTGTGTATCTGAGTTACATGAGTAGAGATGTTGAATGAATATTATGAAATAGATTATATGTTTTTTTTATAATAAAAATAGATTATATGTTTGTTGATAACAAACTATGTTTCCCTGGATAAACTAATCATTATCATTTTCCTATAAAAAAATATTATGCAAAATCAATTGATAATTGAAAATCATCTAAGACATCAATTTTGATTTATGATGGCTTAGAAAAATAGAAGTTCCACGTTACTCTATTTTTATGAGTTTGATGAGATCAATTAAAGCCGCTTTGACAAAGTAAAAAAATAAAGTATTCAAAGAAGAGTTGAGTTTTGAAATATATAACAATTATATCATATTTTTGTCAAATGATACTATCTTAGACATTATAAGAAATAAGAATACTTTCAGAAGCCAACGTTAAGTTGAGTTTAAATTATATCAATTTCACTAATTTATGTAATAGTAGTATATTGATGATCATTAGATTCAGATCACCAGTATGCTAACTACATAAATGTGTGTAATTGACGATCAGACGAGATTTGGATTCACATTAGTTATCATTAGAGCTTTAATTGATTTTTTTAAGTACTTCATATTAAACAACTAATCAAACTAGTCCAATTTAAAAAATAAAACTATTTTTTCTAAAAATGATAATCTAATATTAGTGTGCAGTGTACTATGAAAGTAAGTAGTATTCAATAGTTGGTGAGGGTTTCTGAAGCCAAAGGCTCAGGCTGTATCTGAGACTGTGTGAGAAGATTGTACGGTTGAAGCTTTTATTACTGTTCCTACTGAACTCTTTTACTTTTTAGCTGTTACTTTACCTCAGTCCCCCCACTTACACTTTGACCTTTTTTATTACATTTGGAAAATGAGGGAAGCAGTGCTGTGCAGGTGCAGGTGCAGTGCAGCCAGACCTGCCACTCTTGTGGGGTTTCTGACATTCTGAAATTTTCCTTTTTTATTTTATTGGTTTTACTTTTTTATTACGTTTTTAGTCATTGATTATGTTTGGACTTTTTCACACTTCATCCCTATCTCACCCTCTCATAACAATTGTTTTTTCTTTCGAGAAGAGATAAGAATGAGATTGTTTTTTCATCAAACAAAAAGAAAATAATGAGATTTGTTAAATATAGTTTATTATTGGAAAAACCAAAGTTCTATATATGATAAAAGAAATAATAATTACCATCTTATATTCAAACAAAAAAAATTATCATTTTATAAATCGATTTTATAAGGATAAGTCAAAACTTACTCACTCTTTGCATTTCCATAAGTTAAACTTTTTTTATAAAATAAAGTTTAATGTTTTATGTTTTCGTGAACTTATATCATTTGATAGAACATTGTATAATATATGTGGGTCTAGGGTTCGAACATTGCTCATCTTGCTTATTCATTTTGGTTAAAAATATTTTTAGTCCCTATAAAATTACAAACTTTCAAGTTTAATCTCTAAAAAGATTATTCACTTTTAGTCCTTAAATTTCCATTTTATATATTAGTTTATTGTTTTGTTATTATAGAAAGTAAAAATAGTCCCTAGACAAATTTTGTGTTGACATACAAATATTATTTCTCTACAAATGTTAGATTTGCATATACAATGTACTTAGACAAAATTTGTAGATATCAAGTATTTGATACCGCCACGATGCTATATTTTTGACACCGCCTTTGTCTCCATCCTTTTATGATGTTTTTGCTATGTTTTTGCCTATTTAACACTTTGCACCATGCATTGTTGAGTTAACATCACACCTCTCTCTTGTTTCGACTAACTTTTTATTTTTGTAAAATATATTTATTGAATCTTTTTATATTTTTAAGCCACTAGTCAAGTCTTTTATTATATTCAAAAAATGTCTTTTAGGTTTTACTATAATTATTTTTTGTAACTTTTATTTTCAAAACTTATGTTATTCATATTATTCAAACTTTATTGTTAACATGATATGATGAAAGTTTGGTTCGATCCTCCTTTAACCACTCATTTGATTTAGTTTGATTTGGTTGATCTATGTGTTGCTTTCGTTTTATTTACTTCTTCTTTCTATCTAATGATTCATTTCTTTGGTTGATTCTCTGTGTTATATATGGTATTACTTGGTTTGGTTTGATCTCTTTTTTTCAAGTTTGATTTGTAAAACACGTAAAGATTAGCATAATTTAGCTTGAGGAGGATCGTTAGAATACCAGATGTAGTTTTAGGTTTATATGTTTATAATTGAGTACGTTATTGTTACTTGATTGAAAACCTCTTATTGCTTCATGTTAATGTATAATGAGTTTACGATGAACTGTTGGACAATAATCTATTGAACTTATGTTGTTGGGTCTATTATATTTGAGTTAGTTAGTAGTTTATTGAGTAATACCTTAAATTTGTCCTTGAATTTTCACCAATCAGTCAAATTCGTCCCTGAATTTTGCGAAATATCTAATTAGTCCCCGAATTTACAAAATGTCAATCAAATTAGTCTCTCCGTTAAGTTGGTCTGTTAACGGAGGTGACGTGTACCGTTAACCTCTTACAAAGCTTACCACGTCAAATGACACGCAAGCAGGGACCAAATTGATTGATTTACAGAAAATTGCCAAAGACTAAATTGATTGATTTTCAGAAAATTGCCAAGGACCAAATTGATTGATTTTCAGAAAATTGCAAAATTCCCAACGGCTCTTTCTTCCCCAAATATATAAATTTGGAACCCTAATGTTATAATTTGTCACCTATAATTCAAAATCTCCAAAATTTCTTCCATGAATTAATGCCAAAGTTCTTCCCCAATTCAAAAAACTTAAAACCCTAATTTTTTTTATTCAATTCGAAATTCAAAAATCAGTGGTCATTGTTGAAGATTTGGTGTTCATAAATGAAGGGTGATGGGCGTGTGGGCAAAAACAGCTACAATAGTCGATCTTCATCTTCAAGCTCTATGTATAATGATGATGTGAGAGAGGTTCAATGTTGGTGTCCTAGAATTTGTGTTGTAAGAAAAGCCAACACTGTCAATAACCCAGGAAAGCCTTTCTATGTCTGCCCTCTGCCAAAGGTTTGTTTAACAATAGTTATGTGATGTGTGAATGGTTTGTTTAAATAGTAGTGATTTTGTCTTTTTATTGTATAGGATGATGGTGAAAATTGTAAAATTTTTGTGTGGGTTGATGAAGCTGAAGAACTACGTTATTTTAAAAACAATGGTGTTGGTCATGGAAGAAATGCAAGGTTGATGGAGAAGTCAAAGGATAGTGTCAGAGAAAAGGTTGATTAAGATATTGATGGGAGTAATTTGTTTGATTGAGTTGTTTAAAATGTTATTGTATTGTGACATGTCTGTGTAATGTTGTAATGAAAAGAGGTTGTCAATGAATGAATTCAACCCTTCTGTTAAAAAATTTCAATCAAATTGGTTCTTCTATTGTATGTCTATCCATCATATCGATCCTGAAATTAGTGAAAATACCATCAAATAAGTCCTTGAATTTTCACAACATAAATCGCTGTGATCCTTGGTGCATACATTTGTTGAACAAAGAAAAAAGTAAAAGACAGACACTTTGATTGTAAAAAGACAGACATTTGCATATCATCATAAGTTATACATTTGATGTTCATAAGTCATTACATAGCCAAAAAAATAACATTACATAGCCATCAAGTCATTTGATGTTCTTAAGTCATTACATATTCAAAAAAGCATAAATTAAACAAGTCCAAAAAGCATTAATGACACTAGTCCAAAAACATAATTTAAACAAGCATCACTGCTTTGGAAATCCTGGAGTTAGAATAAACTCCATGTATTGAGGTTGTGTAGAAGTGGATGACCCGTAATTTGGATTTGAAACTCTAATAACCGCAGGTGCAGTTGGATTTTGTGGAGCAGGACACCTCAGTGGTGTTTGTTTATGCCTATCATTTGAAATCACTGGTCCTTTAATGCCATATTTCCTTGTACTCATTCCCTAAAATAAAATTAATCAAATCAGACATTAAACTATAACACCATCCATCAAATCAGTCCTTAAATTATCACAATAAGTATCAAATCGATCCTTATCATAGAGGGGTATAATTGAAAACAGAAAAAATGACACTGAAAAGTTAAATCTCGAATTTTTACCATTTTCATCAAATTAGTCATTGTACACGTGGCTGCCTTCTTGACACGTGTACATGACAACATAACATGCAAGAAGACACATCATCACCACTAACGGAGCTTTTGCACGGAGGGACCATTTTGATGGACGTTTGTAAAATTCAGGAACTAAATAGATATTTTGCAAAATTTAGGGACGAATTTGGCTGATTGGTGAAAATTCAAGGATGAATTTGAGGTATTACTCGTAGTTTATTATTTTCTTTCTAACCATTATTTTGTAAGTTATGATATTCAGATTATTGAAACTCTAGGCTCTTTGTTCTTCTTCTATCTTGTCATATTCTTAACAAAATCAACTCTAATGGCCATCATTTGATCATCGATCGACGTCTGACTGACACTTGGTAGTGTGACGTTAAGATCAATCGTTTGGTGTATTGTTCCCTCTTGTCCCAATAATGTAACTAGAATTTAATTTAATTTTTACAAATTTTTCAATTCCAGTACAAAAATACTTCAGTACTATAAACTCACCTTTTTTAATCAACACTAATTGTCATCATTTGATCATCGATCGACACCTGAGTGACAATTGGGTGTCTCACATGAAGAACAATCATTTGGAGTACTGTCCCCTCTTGTTTCAGTAATGCAACTAAAATTTCTTTTACAATTTTTCAATACCAGCACACAATTACTTAAGCCGTGCCTTCCAAATTCTACAGGGTTCTCTAGCTTAGTGATAACTACAAGGGTGTGTGTTTAATTTAAGTTATAATTGTAGATTTCTGGGAATAAAATCATAAAAATATATATGTCTATGTTTGTTACAAGTTTAATAAATTTTATTCTCGGGTATAAAATGTTCTTGGGAATAGAAAAAATTTTCCAAAGAAAATGGTGGGAACTGGTGGGAATAAAGTTCTCATGGAGATGAGAATAAAATCATGTATAATTACCTATTATAATCCCTAGTTTTAAGGTTCCTTGAAATATTATAATGTTAACCAAATATCTTTTTTCTAAATACCTTGGAATAAAATTTACATCTATATATTCCAAGGAATGTTATTCTTAGGAATAAATTTGGTAAACATGAAACAAACACATCCTAAGTCTTTCAAATTCTACCTCCAAACCAACCTATTCGGTGAGTTTTTTCTTCCTTAAACTTTTATATTTATTTTTTTCCATTATAATATATCTATGAAGGTTACCCAAGAGTATTTAGATTTGATGATAATGAAACTTTTTTCAGCTTAATCATAGAAGTTTTGAGTTTGAATTTAGATTTGAGAATGTAACAATGTCAAATCTCTTGAGAGTTTTGTCATCCATTACTGTTCTACCTGACTCGAAGAATTCATCTTTAGAGTTGTACGCATAGGATAAACAATTCACACTAAAAAAATAGAGAAATGATATTTAAACATCCATTTTGTGACAACTTTTGCTACAACTTTATCTCTCATACTCACATTATTTTTTACTTTATCTCTCTATTGCTTTGATTTTCGTGCAATACCTATTTTTTCTTTGCAAATTATGGTTGTCCCCATAAGTTATCAATTAAAAGTTGTTCAAATAACACTCCTCAAAAAATATCTACTAAAATCAAATATATTTGTATACCTTCTAAATATACGTAACATTTATTTCATGATAAGTCTTATCTACTATTTTACTGTGATACTTATCAAAGTATCTATTTCATTTCTCAATTTGTGATGGATGTTAATTTTGTATGTCGTAACTGTAATGTTAAATAGGTTTATATCTCATCCCAAAAGTTAGTTTAAAGGATGGAGGTATTTAAACATATTTATGTACATTCAATGGCTCGGGAACTTGAACAATTTGAGACAAATTACAAATTACAAAACAACTTCAAAACCAACTGCATCATTCATCCTTACGTCTTGCACGAGTCATGGTCTAATTCCCACATTATAGTCCTTAACTTGACTCTGATACCATGTTAAATAAGTTTAGATCTACTCCTTTAAGCTAACTTTTAGGATGAGATCCAAACACGTATAATGATAACCATTCATGTTGTGATATATTTTTTATGAAATTAGAGGCAAAAAGTATCACTATATGTTTTTATTTGAGTTAGATTATTTCAAATTAACCAGTGTCAATTGGTGTGATTGAGTTTACAAAATTGAAAATAATTCATAAAAAAATGAAGAAGTGGCTAGTTTGTGATGCATCACCATTATTATAGATGAATTAAATAAGTAGAATGAACTTTAGAAAGCACGTGCAAACTGATTGGATCTTTTATATGGTCGGTCTCTTTTGTAAGCAATAGCAGAGCACTACAAACTGATTGGATATGTTACCATTGCTTGCTACATAATACTATATAAAATCAAATAAAATACATGGGGTATATAAGTAAAACTATAGGGATAGATGGGACGACATGATGATATTAATATATGCTTTTGTTTGGTTATAAATTAAATTTTGTGGAGCTATGGTTGCTTGAAGTGTAAGTGTTTGCAGGAACGTACAGTACCAATGTGCCTTCTTCTGAGCAGCACATACCACCCTGGCGGTCCAATTCCTGTAAACATATCTACCATTCGTACATCACCTCCTTACTCTTTCACGTTGTTGAGATTCATGGTTGAAAATTATGTCTTACGACTTAAATATTAAAAAACATGACTATTACTTTTGTTGGGTCAGGAGGTGAGTCATGAGGACCACCCACGTTAGACAAGAACAACCACATAAGTAAGAGATACACCTCATTTTAACCTAAAAACTTATAAAATGTTTAACTTTTATTTTTTAAATTGATGTGAGACTTCTAACTCATTTATACACAACAATTTTTCCCTCGACTATGATTCATGAATTCATTATGCTCACCCCTCAAGCAAAAGTTTTTCATCCGCATACACTTATACTTGTACCGTTGTTGTTGCTTCCCTCACAACGAAACCCGTCGCCTGAACACCTTGTCATCAAGACTTTCGACGATGTTACACCCATAGTACAAACTGTCATTTAAATATACCTATTTTATAATTTATGGCAGTTACATGTAAACAATGATAACATTAAATATAAACTAATTAAAATCATAGGAAAAAAAAGTTTACCACTTTAGATGTTTGTCTTTCACATGTGCAAGACACATGATTCGGTCTCTCTGTGATGGTGCATCGCGTAAAGGAAAAATTGTTTCCAGTTGCCCTTTTTTATGGATAGTAGAGCTAGCACATGCTTATATTTCTATGCAACGAGGAAATTCATATCTAACATAATCATCCATTTATTTGGAGGTGCAGGGCCAATGTCATCATGAGTCAAAGCGTGTTTAACATGATTGAATCGATTTGAGGTCCCAATTAGTCGAAGATAACGATCACGGTCACTTGTTAGCTCTCGTAGAAGTTCAAGACGAATAATCTGATAATCATCATCAGACATATCACATAGGTCTGCAATAACACAAAATCCACAATGATCATCGCCATCGACATCCTCCACCTTTTCATTAAAATCATGCATGAACAACGATATTTTGTCTTTGTATGGGAAGTAGTTGGCTTGAACCGGTAGAGGGTTAGGATTAGGAGACCTATTAATATGCTCTCCGAGAGATGTTGATTGTTTAGTTGACATTCCGCCTTCTTTGTTGCCCCTTTTGTATTTACCTTTTGTGTAGGTGGACACAAAAAGGTTGTTTCCGGTAAAACAAACTAGCGAAAATGCTCTTTGATATGCATCTTTATATTGTCATCAATATTTTTGAATCGGGCTCGGGCATGCAATGTATAATCATATGTTAGGATCATGTTATTAGGTATAAGCAAGAATCTAGTCTGAAAATATAGTCTGAAAATATATTACCGGAATTTAATCTTCTAATTAAATTAAACAAACGAATTAGACAAATTGAACTAGATTTCGAATAGTTGAGTTGAATTACACTATCATTCTCATTTTGAATCATGGAGTAAATGGGTGCACACTCGGATCACGTTTAGTGCATGGTGATCACTTCCCCCAACTTGGAATGGCAATGAATTGACAATTTCACCTCTTTGTATCCATCTATCTATCTATGTGAATACAACTACAATTTGAAAATCACCAAGACCCCGCCGCCAAGACAAAAAACTTGACTATGCTAACAAGTTTTAATGTAGAAAATGACCCATACTCTGACATACGATTATTTCTCAAAGGATATTTTGTTACATACAATGTACGTTAAAGTTTTGCAAGAGATTATATGAAACCCTTATTAAAAAAAACAAAATTACCGTGGTTAGTTTTTCAAAAGTTTTAAGAAATTAGCTATTAGGATGTGTTTTATTATAGATAATTTGGGTTTCCCAAATTATTGTTTTTGTAACTTTTAATTGGATTTTGGCTCTATATGTCTCTACAATATTCGTTGTATTCTTTTAGTTTTCTTTTTAGGTTTGTTGCAAGTGATTTTGGGTTGTACGAGGTGTCAACATAGTTGAGAGGTCTAATAGTGCTTTAAATGATACCCTTGTCTCCTTTACTTGATTTTTTTTTTTAACAAATCAAAATGAAAATATATTACAAAACCAACGATGTTAACCCTGCACAAGATGTGCAAAAGGAGAAACACTGAAGAATATTTACAAAGACAAGATACCAACAACAAAGCACCAACCAAAACGAAACAATTACAAAAGAACACCCATACAAGGAATGGGGTGTTTCCACCAATCGTGGTAGGAATAAACAAAAGCCACATGTTTGGACCTCAACCATAAGTAAGAATTACGCTTTACTATTTCTATGAGATTTAAAGGATTGGAAACGGTATTTTTGAAAACCCGATTATTCATTTCCTTCCAAATCACCCAAACAGTGGCAAACCAAATAATCCTAAAAAATAACTGAGTAAAAAGAGGCGTGCCAGCCATCTTAGTGAAATGAATAAAGTGATGTCGAAGTTCACCAGCATGCACATAAGAAATACCTAACCAATTGCAGACAAGAGTCCACTGGTTGCTGCCCATGGTGCAATGTAGAAAAAGATGCACCGCCGACTCACTGGAACCACACCCTAACACACAAGACGTGTCAGCAGAAGATAAAACACCCCACCTCTCCAAGTTGTCTTTAGTTGGAATGTGATTACGAAGGAGGCGCCAAACCAACAAAGAGACCTTCGAAGGAATATGTTTGTGCCACACATCATCAACAGTAGACCTCTCCATCATAGCGTCAGTGCTTGTTAGAAAGATATAAATTCCCCTCACCGAGTAACCATGAGTGGGATCTAACAGCCACCGGTGACATGATGTAAAATAATGTTATGTAATAACAAAGAACACTCCCTCACAAAATTGATAAAAAAAAGGACCCATAAAAAAAATTTGTATACATCAGGTTTTGGTGGATTTATTCTTTCTTTCATTCCAATAATTTTCCTTACTTACCATACAACATAGCTGAGTTTTTAAAAATATATATACACCAATATATAAAGGCGATACCGAGCAACGGAATTAGGTCTAACGGAATGGGGCTAGTAATTTTTTTTCAATTATATCCTTCATTACTTTTTTTTTCTTAATCAAATTAAATAATTTGATTTTGTTAAACAATAGTTTAATTTCCCAAGTAGAAGAATTTTTGAGTTACCAACAAGTTGAATATAACAGAAAAGACTAACTTTCATTTTAAGGTTTGAATGTCGGCGTGAAGAGATACCTACAATCCTATATTTAGTGTCTGGCGCAGCACACCTCGTGTATGTGATGAACAAGCGAAGGTCAATGATACATTGCACACTGCATGGAAACTTGCAAGTGGTTGATTCAATGTAATGAAAACTGGACTGACCCATGAGTGAGACCTAAATGAATAAGCTCCAACAAACTTTAATTCTGTTTGAGGCTCTATATGTTTGTTTGTAGGGACAAACATAAGAGATAATTAATTAATTGTCCTATATTATGTATGTTTGCAGATTCACACACATTTGTTTGAGTGAGAGACTGTGATGTGTGGACCACCAAACAATTAGGTTTTACATTTACTATTGCCTTTGAATATCAATCATCACTTCCATCAGAGTTTCCAAGTATTTCACTCAACTAAGTCCTGCTATTTATAAGTGTTAAAAGAGTCTAATATCGAACAAAAGATGGTATGAACATATGTTTATAAGTGGAAGCAATTCTCAACTCATAAGTCGGTTTTGTGAGGTTGTGTTAAGCTCAACCACGATTTCTAAGAATAAGCCTTCAACAACATATATTTCTTTTGACAAATTAAGCATGAACTAATTTTGTTTTTCATTTTCCGTAAGTTCTCTTCACTAAATGTAAACTTATTCGAGACATATCAGAGTGTACATCTTCTAGTCAAATTTGAAGCCCTCAACTATTTACTACACCAAAAATTACAATGTTGGCTTAGATAAAAAAAAAATGTGTTCTAGGAAGAAAAAAATATGGTTATTCATTTGAACATATATGTTAGTAATACTCTTTAATACACACTTTTTCTTTTAGTTTAAAATTCATAGTTTTGTGAGACTGTATTGCGGATAATCTGTATGTTCACAGACTTGAGATCATTTATGAGAATTTTGAAACATACTGCTGGTCTTTCATTTTTAATGAAAATATTGTGTTGTGGCTGGTACAACTTTAAATACAATCTTGGTCTGATGACATAGACTCAAAATCTTGATGTCGAGTGGTCCCCAATTTAAAATCATAGTTATGTACATGTAATGTTTTTTCAGAAATATGTTATGTATATGCACTTGACATCACTTTATAACAGCCAATAAGAATCAATCATCATCCCGGTCAAATAATAAAAAGAATCATTTATTATATACTAGCGGATTTTCAATTCTTTAGTAACTACTAACTAGTAAGTTAGTGGTAGTTAATAAAGAATTGAAAATACTAGTTTTTTTTTTTTTAAGTATTGCATATTTCTGAACACTACTATTTAATAAATTTGAATGAATATTTAAATCCCACATAAACTTTGTGATATTCAAATAAATTTCACCCAGTAAGATAAAATGTGTTATAATAATCCTCTCAAGAACTACCAAACTATTGAGTAGCATAGTTATAACATTTTTTTTAATTCCAAACTGACTACATGAATTAATAGAATATCATCAACCAAAGTTTCAGTAATGGAGCATATATCAAATTTTTCTATTGATCACAATTAGATATTGGACCACTACTGAAGAGACATTAAACAACTATGACAAAAACACACTGCAGCAACTCGGCAATGTTATTCCATTGTAAAATTTCAAGACACCATGGCCATAATTTAATAACTTTGATCCTACCTTATAAAGCATTGCTTTTACATGTGTATGAAAATTTGTCATTTACATTAAATAAAACCCTATAAACCTAATTAAGATTGAATTCTCATTTAACTATGTACAGGTTGTACTAAAACCCTAAAGGAGAAAAGGGCGATCGAAGATGGTATTTCACGTAACATCTATTTGGGACAAAATTTTAGCTCACATTTAGCGAAATTATACAACACTGAACGTGCGATCAGGCTTTACATAGGAAGTTATATTCCCAAAGTGTTTTGCATTTCATCCCTATTCCTTTTGGAAGTAAGAGAGAATAAGATCTGTGTGTACAGAGAAGAGCTGTGTATCCACGAAAAGCTGTTTAGATAAGGCAACAAAGGAGAAACAACAATACGCATTAGTAGTCCGAATAATACACATGAACAAAAAAAATGTTGCAATGATAAAGTGTGTCATTTAAATAACACATAAGACAAGTATGCCTAAACTATTTAAGCAAGTATTAATAAGATTGGTTGGCAAAATTAACATAAGGAATTATTTAAGGTGCACAAACACATACCTTCATAAAAGGCCGATCACGATAAGGGAATGAATCAATGAAACTCTCCCTCAAAAGCAACGACACCTGAATAACAAGCCATCATACTTCAAAATACTTTCTAAAATATTTTAGTTGCAATACATGTAAATGTTCAGAAGTGATCATGTCCTTATGCCTTACCAGTACGATTCAAAAATTTAGTTAAACTTGTTTAATTATTTATTTGAATTATATTTACTTTTTCTTATTGAACTTTATATTATATGATCATACTCTCATTACTTGCCACTTGAGCAAAAGGCAAAGCTAATAATAATTTCCTAAAAGAGACAAAGATAACAGTAGTATAGGCTCAGCATTGCCTAAGAAAAAGGCACAATGTGTTCTTTTTGAAGAAGAAAACCAATAAATCACTCACTAAAAATTAACTAATCCATTACAGGGATTAACTGCACAAAAAAAAAAAGAAGATTTTCTCAACAGATTGAAGTCCAATTTGGTCCTTGGTTAAACCCATATTTCCGGACTGGTGAAAACAATAGAGTAGAGACAAACGGAAAAATAAAATAGTTGTCAATAATGTTTAACTTAGTTTACTGCTGAGACAAAATACAAACCTTATCGTCATTCGATTGTACATTGGTTATTGTATGTGAACGGATGTTACAGCAAAGGGAATCCAAATAAGACCTTAACACTGATAAGAATCCCTTGGCAGCTTCAACCTGTGGGGGGAAAAACATGAGAATATAAACAATATGTTGACAAGAATGTTAACAATTTCGCACAAATATTCTACAAAATTATTACCAACTAGTTTAATTTTTTAATGACGGTCTACTAAGAAAACAAATAACGAGGCTTTCAAAAATGGCTGCTATATCACTTGTCATGTATAACATCCAAGAGTAACTAGCATCTGTCATATTTAAGATGCCAAACAGGGGAGTGGCAGAGCAATAAGAGGAAATAAGAGAGTAAAGTATAATGATGAGATGATGAATAAGGGCACACCTGCACTTCAGTGCATTCGTACACTGGCCTTCTCCTACCCAAGTAACTTTCTCCGACAAGAGTTGAATGAAAAGGACGTAAAGAAGACATTAGCTCTTTCTGTCTTGGCAGTTGAGGTAGTGATGGTGACTTCACCTATTGACAACCATTAAAAAATTGTTTTTATTAGTTTAGTATTTTGCCATAAGAAACAATGAGATCTATTCAGATTAACACGTTCTTTAGAAATGTCCGTGATGTGGAGTTCAATAGCCATACAAATGTAAGCTTGAAGAAAAAGAATTAAGTACTGGTTTTGATATAGAATAGCTCAAAGATAATAGTGTTTTCTTAAGGAAAACACAGAATGTAAAACATGCATGCATAACACAAGTAATATGAATACTACTACGTAGTTATGCTTCCGTCCATTTGCAACCATGAATATTAAGGATAACGGGAAAGAAAATATTGCGTACAAAATTGTCACTAAATAAATACTATATAGTTGAGGGGAGGATTCACTTGATTTTACTGGCATTGGAAAACTGCAGAAACGTAGTTATGCTTCCATCCATTTGCAACCATGAATATTAATGATAACGGGAAAGAAAATATTGCGTACAAAATTGTCACTAAATAAATACTATATAGTTGAGGGGGGGATTCACTTGATTTTACTGGTATTGGAAAAATGCAGAAAAATTACGCACCTGGTTTCTGTTGGCATCAACCAGAATAACATTGGTTAACTTTGACTGAACTTCATTTGTCTTGTTCCTGACACCAACCTATGGAATTAATTTAACCAGCTAGATGTCAGAAATGGTGAAAAGGGCAAAATAACAATAGTTGAAACGAAATTTAAAACTACACAGCAGTAATTCCAATTTAATAAATTTATTATGAACTATAATTAAAGGGTTTTACAAGCTACAAGGCAATATATTCGGCATTCATCTATGTAACAGTTGCCCGCGAACAAAGAGCATGCATTCAGCAATTTGAACATGGATTTAAGTAAACCTAAATCCATACTACAAGTAAATAATAAAAAATAATCATTGCCTAACTTGAAGCAGATAGCATAACTTAAGTATGAGCTGAATACTCACTATATAAGGGACAGGAGCATCCAGAAAGTCAAGCATGTCATTTGGTAAAACCTGGAAAGTATGTTCTCGTCAAATACTATGAAGTGGAAATGAAATATTAAAAATATGAAAATTAATCCACTTTAAATATGAAGGGAGAGAAATCGTACAGGCATTAGCAGGCTTTGCCATTGGTAGGGTCGGATTAGTGGAATGACTGATAAAACTGACGCAGATAGAATTCCCTGATCAAGAAAGAAGAAAAATATTTCCGTCAAGAACTTCGATGAAATATCGACAATTTAAATGAGATGAACAATTATTGGGTTTAAAGAGTAGCATAGCTTTTCACAATTCATTGTGAGTGACTAATTTGTAAAACTAAAGGTTATAGACACTTTCAAGATCCTAAAACTGAATAGCTTGGTTCATCAGCAACACAAGATCATTAGTAACTTATTTTGAGGAACACGTACCAAATTAGAACAGACAACTACTATCTGCTTCTCCAGTAGAGCTCCTACAAAGAATGTCAACACCTGTAGACCAACATGTAGCTGTAAGACTAGTAGACAATCATTTTGAAACTGTTATGCTCAGATCACTACATTTCAGCTCTAGAGGCCAATTAGATCAACATAAGCCATATGTGACTAAATCAATAAATAATATCACATCTTTTTAGATCTAGAAACAATAGCTATTAATGATATTAAAATCTCCAAAAACAATAGTTGTTAGAATATGTGAAACTGTTATGCTGGTTCAGTTTTTCCGATCTTCGATTTTCTGGGTCCACTGTTTTTCTAACCTTCTTCGGCACTGGCAGGCTGCAATCTGACTGTGCTCACTCCTATGTGCAAACCAATTTCAACATTTTTCTGGACAAGGTTCCTTCTGCTGGCTTGTTTTTGTGCTGCGCGTATGTTCTAAGTGTTCTTCTGCACTTCTGTGTACTTGATTTTGTGTTGCTGTTCTGCGTGTCAAATTTATTTTTTTTAATAGAGTCAGCATTGTTGTATTTGTTTCTGGACGTTGCACCTCAATTCATCCGTTCGTTGCGGGACTGACCATATTTGACTCCATGAGCCATTGGTTCATTGGCATCTTCTTAGCCCCCATTCATTCACACACCCGAGTGCGTTACATTGAATGTTTCTTGTCAAGGTTCCCTATTTCCGCCTCAATCTCTGTTATTGTTAGTTTCTTGCCAAGGTCCGTATTTCTGCCTCAATTTCTGTTTGATTTGTCGATTAGTTTGGGGGTGTTGTTTGCCCTAGGTAGTTTTGATTTTGGTTAGTTCATGACCCCCTAGTGTAGTGCCTTTTTGGTGTTGTTGGAACTGTTTTTCCATGCCACAGTTGATTACAAACTTCAGGCTGCTACAACGTCGTTTCATTTTGATTTGAAGCTGTGACACCTTCAAGTTAGGGATTCAGCTGCTGCTAGCATTATCCAGATATTTTTGTGTTTCGGTTTGCTTGTTTTTCATGTTAGTTAGTTGTGGTTTTCAGACTACTTTTGTCTTGGTATCTACTTATTTTTCTATTTCGAAGGGCATATTCGTAGCAATCTTAAAACTTAGTTAGCTTAGCCTGAGGAAGAGTGTTAGAATATACAAAATATCTTACTACTGATATTATGATAGTTTTTAGTATAGTTTTCATATTACTTCTTTCTCTCCTTTCTTTATCTAAAACCCATGAGTTCAACAGGTTTATCATGAAACATGCATGATAGTATAAACGTATGGTGAAGGAAAATGGATTTCATAAAATCATTGGCTGAAACAGAACTCACATGTTCAAGTCTCAAGGTACCACATAAGCACGCTACAGCCCATATAGATAATGCAGTTGCCTCCTCTGCAACTAGAAGAGAGTTTTGTGCCTGAGAAGAACAGACAAAAAAGAAGTACTTGTTTACCATAACCATCAAACAAGATAGGCCAGAAGACTGAAAAAAGTAGAATAGAAGTAATTTAGTCCAAATTATTCCAGCATACCTCAGCTAATTCCAGACCCGTACTACAGGATTTCAAATCAATAGTTGAACCAGAGAGATAAAGATCATTCTCATCTAGCCTGTGATATTCCAAGGGATGAAGGTGCTCCAAAGGATGAAAGATAAGTGTTGATCCCCTTGTAGGGCAACGAAATCGATAATACTCACTTATAATTTGTAATGGTCCACAATTATTTGCCTGTGAATTGGTAAAACAATATCAGCAATTGTAATATCAGCAATAAATTACCATAACAAGACACCAGACAATAACAAGACTAGGCGTATTTAAAATTACAAACCTTGGCCCATTCAAGAATCTCATGTAGGTCATTCAAATCCTCTTGTCCCGAGAATGAAGCCTCTGTCTCGGTATCATCAGCATCACTCCTAAAACTCCTGTCTTCACAAGGTGAACCTTGAAAACTGCATAAACCAGACAATATGTTTGAAATGCATCACTACTAAGAAATGGATGATAAATCATTACTAAGATTTCAATGTTTGCAAGGTGAAATTTTGAAGAAACATAAAAGTGGGCTATATGTTTTAGATGAACCACTAGGAAGAAAGGAATATTTATAACACAATAGAATTTGTTTGGATAGTAAAGATAGTTCATTAGAGAGAAAAAATATAAAGAAAAAGAACAAGTGATTCTCTTTAGAGAAAGTAGCCACCCCACCACCCCCGAAAAAGAGAAACTACAGCTAAGCTGACACAAATCAGAGACTCCGTTAATCCTATATTAAACCACATCAAGTCATTCCATGTGGCATGCATGACAATGCACCACAGAGCATAAGTGACAAGAATGATACATAATGCAACTTTGTACCTCCCACTTGCATAAGACAAAATCCATTAACATATTTACTGTAAAATTTAGTCAATCAATAAGCAACAGAGACAGCTATATGAACCCATACAGAAAGTTCATCAAACAACAGATAGAACATATTAATGTATAAAACTAGTTTTTATTTTTAGTACTTTCAGATGTGATTACAAAAGAAAATAATTAATGAGATTAGTAAGCGCCAATATTTCATGTGGAGGTCAAATAGATACTGCAATATCACTGGACAGTCACAATGTCATGTACCTGCAAGAAGATTCAGAGCTTTCATACTGGTAGTACCGCAGGAGGGGCAAAACAGCATTTGGCAAACGCCTATCTTCTGACTGCTTGTTTGCTACCAAAGCATCACTATATGTATTATTATCTTCAGCAATTGTAAGGCCAGATTCTTCTTTGGCAATCTTTCCATCAGTTTCAGGATGAATAGGCACGATATTGTCATCATCTGCTTCCACCTTAAGTGTATGCAGCTCCTCATTAATCATTTGTTTGTCTGGATGAATACCATCACCCTCAATGTTTTCAGGTAGGGAATTTATTAGGTTTGATTCAGAAGTTCTTGGATTCTCATCAAGTTTGTTTTCTGTAAGTCTATCATTCACCAAAACACACTCTGAATTTCCTTCTGAGTTTTCTTCCTCATAACTACCTTCAGCAAATTCTAAATCTAAATACTCAACACTTTTTGTCAACCGCTCCAGCCTTTCTTGCATGAAGATGCTACAGAGATATCAACACAGTAAGATGAGCGAATGCCGTATAATTATTATAGCATACACTGATATGCTGGAAGGCAAACAATTCTGAAAATAAAAAATAGCAATACAATGTGCATATGTCTTCGCAAAATACAAATATCAGACAAATACCCAGCCAACAAAACAGCATGACAATGTAGCTACTAAAAAACAACAATAACAAACAAGCCTTATACCACAATTTCAAGTTGCAACATGGATCACTTAATTCATAAAGCTCTATCAAAAATCAAATTTTCAGTAAAACCACTTCGACCAATGTCTGTTTTAATGACTACTACTAATGTTTTCCAAGTCTTTCTTAGTTTATTTATGACACCAAAATTAGTAAAATCACTTAGAGCAATGTCTTTTTTAGTGGCTTCTTCTAATGTTTTGTAACAAGTATTGCTCAGTCTTTTTATAACACCAGAATTCTAAGTGAGAAAATATTTCACTTTATTTTTCATTACACGGAGAGTCTTGATTCAATAGTTTGGAGTTGTTGTCATGTGACTACAAGGTCAAATATCCAAATCATGGAATCAGCTTTCTACAAATATAAGTCGGGCTTGCCTACATTCGACCCAAAATAAAGTTTACTCGCAAAAAAACAAAACTTCTGTCTCAACAACCTACACCTTAGCTCCAAGGAAGTTTGTAACACATTCAATTACTTCACAGCCAATATATGATTTGCATTCTCTTCACACATATCCAAATTTATATAACAACAAACTAAATCTTAGCTTTGTATAATAGCTTGTAGTATTATTAATTACTTTACAGTCAATATATCATTTGAATCAACTATAATTGGATGTCAAAAAGCCAAACTTTTCTCATTCCAGAACCTATGTTGTGTTTTCTTAAAATTTGTGTTTGACCTAACCCCCTGTACAAAACCGGCTTGTAATGTAAAAGATGTCCACCACTTATAATCACTATTCATATCATATCACTAACACCCAATATTGGACCTATGAAACGTGACTGAGGTGGTACGTCACTCAGGTGGCCCGAGAAGGGGTTAGCCTAATGGATCCAAGAGAGACATATGATCCCATAATAAAATTTGAGTTAGACACAACTCAACCCAACAAAACTGACTTGAAAGGTGAGAATGCCCACAACTTATAACCAATATTCTCATTCCGACTATATCGCTGTCCATTGAGATTGTGTTTCAGCCAAACTATATGAGCTTCATGCCTTTTAAACACTGTTAAGTATATGATTTTTTTCCAACACCCAAATCTAGATTCAAGGTTTAGTGATTTAAGAAATATAGATATCATTTTATGTCACCTTCTGAAACTGAAAAATGTTCATAATAGTATTAGTATACTTGAGCAACCACACTGACAGCTCAATTTCACAAAACATACAGATTACAGAATACTTGCATGTATAGATTTCAAGACTAATCTCATATAACCAACCAAATCAGAAGTGTTTATTGGACACTCTTCTGCATTGGAGCATACATGACAGTGAGATTGAGATTGCAAATATTCCAAAACATAATACAATAAATGACAATGAGATTGCAAATATTCCCAACATATCAGCATTATTATCGTAAAATACCTACCTGTTCAATACACCGAAGTGCAACTCAAAAAATGGGAGCCTTGAGAGAATGCAGTAACATCTTTGTGTGGTTAATATATGGCGTCTCAAAGAAGAGTTAGATGGCTGCTTATCCGAAATCATAGATAGCAACCCAGAAGGTTTATGCACTAGCTCTTCAACTAAGACACAACACCCATAAAGTGTTGAATTATCAGCACCCTATGGCATAAAGTAATACAAACATGTAATACTGTCAGTACAGGAATGAGTAGAACATGAAAAATAAGAACTATATAAAGGATGCTTATAAGTAAATACAATATATTAAAAGTTTGAAGTTAAGGATCAACTAAACAGATGAGCAATGAATGGGTAACTTATGAACCACTCTGAACATTGTTAAACTAAATTTTTTACCAATAGCTCCTTTTCAGATATTTCTAAAATAGTATTTGTTAAGAATAGTTTTAAAAATCCATTGGAGAGGGAAAATATTGAAAACGCACATGAATAGTATTTTTCCCATTATCCCAAAGCACTTGGATAAAAAACATCCAAATAAAGAACAAGTAAGAAAGTTGAAACAAAGTATAGATTGGATCTCTTCAGTTACCTGTAACCTAAATACAAAAGACAGATCCCTTTGTTTAAGGTGTTCCTGCAAAAATCAATATGCAAACATGACTATCAGTGTTTAAAACTTAAGATATCCCTCCAGGCTCCAACTTAATCAAATAAATCAGCATTAAAACTGACAAAAATATGAAATTTCGTTAAAAAAACATCACATAATATGTGACAAAAACAAGTGATAACAAGCCAGTTGCAACACAAACAGTTACAAAGCCTTTAGAAAGGCAAGCTTTAGTGAAGAAAGCATAAATGGCTAGGAACCAGATTCTGAAACATGTTTTTTGTAGGTAACGACAACCAGTATAAGCATAATAACTATTATATGTCTTCAATTTCAAGGAATAAAATTTGAATTCTTCACATTTTGAAGAACTAAGCAGCACGCAAGAGTATAATGCTGTTGGTGCATAAGTTTACAACTCTATTATACTATGTCTTTATACAAGGAAGTTGTTGATGTAGGTAATCAGATTGATAAAGTGATTTATCATTTCAGAGAATTTGTTAACTAATTAAAATATCTTCTTTTTTTTGGTGGGGTGCGCCAGGCTTATGCAATAGTGCAACGCATGAGCGACACATGAGAAGCCCAATAGCAAGCTATTGAAGTGGTCTCTCCCCCTCAAAAAAGTAATTCAATATCGTGTGACCCATTGGATCAGATATTAAACTAATTAAAATATCAATCCAACTTTGACCTACAAAATGGTATGCGTAACAAATAATATTTACGGAAGCATAATATTGCATAAATACCTGTCCGAAAAGAATTTCATTCAGTTCACTCATGGAAGGGGTTCTCTCAACAGCCTTAACCTGAAATCATATCCAGGAAAAAGAAATAACCTAAGTAAAAGCTTCACAGAAGTTATTCACATGAAAATAAATAAATATAAAGGCAAACAGGTACATATTCCTACAGACAGCACACTTACATTCACATGCTTGGATTAAAATCAACGCAATAATTTTAAATACTCGAAATATGAATTATGATCATGATGATGCATTAGGATAAAGTTACTGTTAAGGTTCTGATAAACAGTCGGTACCAAATCTAAGTAAACAAGTGATGATCTCTTTACCCTCTACCTTATCCCCACCCCATGCACTGCGGCCTTCGCCTTTAAGTTATACCAAGAAGGCAGAAATTAATTTATTTGCTTTCAAAATAATGACAGCAATAAATTCAAACTCCTTTATAACGAAAGAAACTACAACAGAAGATAGACCACTAGACATACGAACACTAGAAAACTTTCATGATATGAAATTGAGAGGAGAAAAACATATTCAAAAAGTTGTCTTTTTCCAAGAGATGACCTGCTAGAACATATATATTACTTTGCTAAAATAATTTCCCAATGCTAAAGGTAATCTGGGTTGATCTTACTCTCCTGAATAAAGTATAAATGATGATTATTGTAATATTAATGATGTAAAAGGGATATGAATATGAGTAGACATAAATGTTCATCAAGCTTAGACTAACCTCCAGACCTCCAGGGAAACAGAAAGAAAGCAGATCCTTTTCTTTAAGAGGCAGCTGCTTTTCTGGAGGGTAAACGAATAAGACCTGGAAAGAGTTTTCACGATACTATGTTAGAAAACAAAAATAATAAGATGGTGGTCAACGAAAGTTGTACTGGTCATACTAGTAATACAGTATTAGCATATAAGTAGTACTAGTACCAGACACGATAAGAATGAATAACACAGTACTAACAACAGTAATTCAATATTTGTATCCAATGATCAAAACCTGAGGCTCAACATTGGGCTCGACACGGGATTGATTCTGATAACCAAGTGCACTTCTCAATTTACCAGAGCCTTCCGACTTTCTAACAAAATATTGCCTTTGCAGTGCCTGAATGTCACAATTAGGATGAAGTCCAACAACCACCATACTTTCAAACAACTTGGTTGGCTCCTTCCAAGCCCTGTGATCCTGGGAAATCAAATATGAGGGAGTACATAAGTGTCTGGAACAATCTAAGGACAGATAAGTTTATAAGTTTGTGTGCGGATTCAAAAATAAAAGTTATAAAACCAAAAAACATGATAATGGCAAGTGGCTAGAAGAAAAGATGCATATATACTATGGTTAAAAGTTGAAATTTCAAATAAGTAACCAATGCTAAGAGCCAAACAAGGAAGAACGACAAAAAAGGCCAAAGATCCTACACTGAGAACCAGCTTAATTTTCATGTTAGTTTAAAGCAAAAAGGTGGGAATGAACTATTCAATCGGAAGACATTACATTGTACTGCAAATGAAAGTTTGCGGCCCACTGACGCTTCTGACTTGTCAAGATCTCCGGATTGTAATTTGCATACTTAACTTCCGGAGGACGAGAAAAGCCTTTAATCATTTTGGTAACTTGATGCTGCAGCCTTTGAAGTTGACTACCACCCTGTTCATTTTTCGATGAATATATAACCGACGGCTTCGGAGTATTCATAGCAGCAGCAACAGCTTTAGCCACATCTTCTGTTGTCTGCATAAAAAACGAAGCACCCCAACTAGGACTACTCGTCTCTTCCTCCTTTGTTATTTTAGCCATCTTTTCCTACCTAAACAACACAAACAGAATCAGATAAACAAATACTAACAATACCAACCAACAATAAAGCACTGACACAGACATAGACATGACACCAGACACGACACTGACAAGGGCAACGATGTTGGTACTAATTTGAGAAAATTAATTAATTAATCGCAATCACATGAGACAGTGTTGGACATTGACATGCCTTTGATCAGAGGTGTCAGTGCTACAGAGATATGCCGGAATCCAAAAAACAAAAAAATAAAACAGACCCAGATAAGTGATTTCTGTTGGAAGCAGCTTAAATTAAAAACAAAAGTATAGAAAGAATTAAAGGTAAAATAAATCCAAAATCATCAATTATATGAATAACTAAACAAAACAAAAGAAAACAAATTAAAGTAAAGTAATATGGTGACAGCTATGTAGAACAACTAACAAGTACACTTACAAGTCATCAAAAACTTGATCAAGTCACACTCAAAAATTAATATTTGATTTCATAAACAGAGAAAAAAAAATGGAATCTAGCATATATGGGTCCCACAAAATTGTATCCTTTCATCTCTCTCAAAGCTTCTACTACATAAAACTTGGCTTCAACACACAAGCTTTAAGTAAATAAAAAAATGATTTTTTTGGCCCTAATAACATACATGGATTCATGAAAGCTAGAACAGTAACTGAAAACATAAGAGAGTAAAAACCCAATAATATTGAATTGAATTGAAAATGAAAACATGATGAAATTGAAAGGATCGTTTCTAAATTTAGGGTTGGAAATTGAAAAAGAAAGGAAAAAGATGAAACTGACCTTGAATTGAAATAATATAATATAACGGAAAAAGGAAGAACAAGAGAAAAGGTGTGAGAATCTGAGATGAGATGAAAGCGTGTATATGAATATGAATGAAACGAAAAAGGGGATAAAATTAAAGTGTTTTTATTAATTTGGAATGGGAAACATGAAGAAACAAGAAAAAAGGGGTTCTTCTCTTGTTTGTTGGAGGGAGAGAACAAGTACTATAATTAATTAGGGTATCCACTTTTTTTATTTTTCAGGTACTTTTTATTCCTCGGAAAATTAAATACATAGTAAAAAATAAAAATAAAAATAAAAAATCAACAATAATGCGAGGATTCGTTTTGCAATAAAAAAATATATTACATTCATGTATAATTATTATTTTTTAGGGAAATTAGTCTTTTTTTTTTATAACATACTTCCTTTTCTCATTTCACACCTATTAAGAAAAAGTGTATAAGTGAAAGAGATAGAAAAATGGTTTTAAGTGTCTTGTCAAGTATTGATGCATTTTTAATTATCATAAATGCAAAATAGAATATATTGAATTCAGAGTGATGAAAGTAGTATTAATTAGAGTTATAATTGTAAGAAAAAAAGTCATTAATATTGTATTGAAAAGTGAAATAGATGAACACTTTTTTTTCATATAACTCGGCTATTTTGGGACGGAAGGAGTGTGTAATTAGTGATTGATATATTTACACCATATATGAAGAGAATAAAATATGTATGTCATATATAAAGAGAACGAAAAATGTTAACGAAGGTCCATGGGTCATTGGTTAAAGTGTTAAAATTAGTAAGTTGCATTAAAAAAATAGTGTAATTATTGATAAAACAAAAGTATAAACTTATATTTTCAAGACAGAGTTTTTATTAAAGGATTCCTTAATCAATGTCCTTAATGCACTGGTTAGCAAGACTCAAAGAGAAAATATGGATTATGCGACTTTTTCACTTCCAATTATATATATAAAGGGATTTGCATAGAAAAATATAAGATAAGAATTTATATTATATTGTTTTTGTTATTGAAATATACAAGAATCGTTTGATTTTTTGAATAAAATAAATACTACCTCTGTCCTCATATACAAGACTATTTTGTCAAAATCATGAGAATTAAGAAAATTGATATTTGTATTAAAGTTGTTTGTAATCACCATTGTTTTTACAATTTCATCATTTAAGATAGAGTTGATTTATGTTTTCAACATGATATTTGTTACTAATTGAAAAAAAAGATGTATAATTAATATGAGTATGTAGGTAAAAAAAACAAAGGGGTTATAGAAAAGAATAAAAAAAATTCCCAAAAGGATCTTATAACAATATGAAAATGCAACATATTTACACCTTTAATTTAAATCAAAATCAAAATAATTTTAAATCAAAGTTGTATTTTTTTTTGACAAATCAAAATTAAATTTTTTAAAAGTTAATATTCATTGTTTATACACGTTAATGCAATTAAAAAACGATAAACGATGTACCAGGGGTAGGAGTAATATGTCAAAAAAGTCAAATATATTTATGATAACTTTGGAAATTGGAAAAGGTCCGTGTAGGAAGAAAAAGGGGAGTACAATGGTGGATGAATGAATTGAATTGAATATAATAATATGGTGGAAACGGTAGTGGGTGCAAATAGATAGAAGTAGAAGAACAACCCTCGTCATGTGAATTTTTACCAGAAAAGGAAGTTGAACCCTCATGCGTGTCGAAACTTGTATTGGATGCTGCCGACCACGCCTCCTGCCCTTTTCACACTTCTTGCAAACAACCTCTTCCTTGCCTACTTTTCTTCTTTCTTAAATTAATTTTAGGTTCTATTTTATGTTAAAATTTAAGGAATCAAATCAAATTGTACAACGTTTGTAACTTGATGATTGAAACAAAATATACTTTCGGACTAAAGTAAAACTTAAATGTAGTAATTTTATAGCCAAATACCTCTTTTTTAGTCCTTTAAGTTTCAAAAGTTTTAAATAAGTTATTTTAGTTGATAAACTACTTCACAGTTACATTTGTTTGTTGTCAATCTCCGTTTAACTGATACAAATGTGGCCGTTAAGTTTTCAACTTGGATCAAAACAATGTGTTTCAAAGGCTTCATGTAGTCAAAACATTGTGTTTAATGGTCACAAAAGATCATTTTTATAGGGCTAGAGAGGCAACTCTTTACAACAAGAAATGACTTTCTAGCAATATAAATGATAATTGGTGACCATTAAACGTAGTGTTTTGATCTAAGTCAACAACTTAACGGCTACATCAACATTAGTTGAACAGAGACTAACAACAGAGATAACGGTGAAATAGTTTATCAACTAAAATAACTTATTTGAAATGTTTGATAGACTAATTTGAGAATTCTTTATTAAAAAAAAAAATTGAGAATTCTGTAAAACTAAAAAGACCAAAAATAGTATTTGATCTAACTTTTTTAAAAGACCAAAAATGTAATTTAGTCTTTTTTTAGATTTTGTTTAAAATTTTAACTCTGGAAGGAACTTTATGTTTTACTCTCTATTTTCCTTTTAACTTGTGTTATTTGTACAATGTCGTTTAGAGTAAAGATTTCGTTAAATTTATCACGAGTGGAATATAAAATAATATAGTTAGATTTTTCAATGTTTCAGATTTATTGAAAATGAAAATAAGAACATATTTTCATTTTCACACAACCTTGCCCATATATTTCTCCATCAATTCCCATTGAGGCTTTTCTTGTTTCCTCTATCATCGCTAATTTATTACTACTACTCTCACTTCCATGCTTCTTGTTCATTCTTCCTTTATACTACCTCTGTTCTTAATTATAAGATTCTTTTGAAGAAAAAAAATTGTCTCTTTATATAAGACTCATTCGCTATTTTCAAGTACATTAATTAATTCTTTACCAACATGCCCCTATTTGTTTTATATCTTATTCTTCAATTAACATTAAATACTACATTGAAAACATACACTAACTCTCTCTCGTAAAGGACAAATTTGTAAAAACAATAGTAATTACAAACAAATTTATTATCATTTTTAATTTTCTTAATTCTCGTTATTTTTCCAAAAGGCCCTATAATTAGGGACGGAGGTAGTACAATCTTGATAAGTGCATATTGACACATATTTTTTGGCTTTGTAATTTGACATGTTGAACTTTTTTTTATATCATAATATTAGCTTTTTAACATATTTTAAAACTATAATCGAGCTCTGATGTCTTTAGTTAATTTTTGGAATTTTTCACATATCGATTTGTGTTCACTCAGTTGACCATAACTTGGTATGCGTTTGCGTATATCAAAGTTATGTGCAGCATACATTAGAAAGTTAAGTGAATGTGAGAAAAACATACAAGAAATAGGGGTTTAATTGTGTATACTTTTTGTGGTTTTCTTTTTCTTTGTGTTAACAACTTAATCAGAATATGAGGTACACATATTCTGATGTTACCTCATATTCTGATGCAGAGTCTGAATGCAACAGATAAGGTACATAACACAAAGATAAAGAGACGGAGAGAGAAAGCAAACACACATCAATTTTATGCTTTTTCCTCCTACAATCCAGGAGTAGTCCAGTCTCCTTGCACTTTCAAAGGATTTACTATAAGCACACATGATTATAAATTGCTCAAGGACACTTCCAAGAGACTTTTATATGCTCAATCACAACTGCAAGAGACTTATATGCTCTAGGACTCTACCTAAAGGCTTATGCTCAAGGACAACTCCAAGAGACTTCCCCTTTGCTTAAGCACAACTGCTTAAGACTTTTCCTTTCTCAATCACAACTGATTGAGACTCCTAGGCGCTAAAGGTTTCATCAAGAGACTTATATGCTCAAGCACGCATGCGAGAGACTTTCTAAAATGTTTGCCCCAACTGCAAACAAGTTAATTTGTTCTTACACTAGATTTAACAATGTTAGTGTAAACTGAACAAATGAACAGACTCCTTGTGATTTATAAGATATAACTTGAAAATAAATCCTAAGTGTTTGGCGCTATTAGATTTGACGTAGTAATGACACAATAAAGTAGCAGAGTCTTATTGCTTGTTCTTCAGGTCTTCAACTCCTTTTACAGGCAGTGATTTAAGAGACATTGGAGAAGAGTGTCAGCGCAAATAGAGTTGTTGAGAAGCTTTGATCAAGAACGACTACCCTTTGTTTGATATGGATAATTTCGTGGGAAAGTCCTTTGAATTTCCTTTGTTGAAAGAAGAATTATCTGTTGCATTCTCTTTGTTCTTGATGTCCTTTGTCTGGTTGCACACGTAGACAGAAAAAGACAAAAGAGTTGCTCCATCATATACTATGATAGAGATAACTCACAGAATAAGACAAAAGCTTACGTTGATTCTAGGTCCCTCCGATCCAAGTATGCCAGTCAGATCTTGTGTCTGATGTCTTTCACATAATATGTTAAGATCACTCTCCAACTTATGCAAGACATTTTTCTTTTAAGGACGTTGACTTCTGGTTGACCTTCCTTTAGATCTTCCACCACATTCTTCTAAGCTTCACAATCCCTTTCTGTTGCTCTTCATAATAAATACACATACATTCAAATTTCAAAACTAAACAATCTCAAACCAAAGCTATCAACAACAAATCACACTAACAACTAATGAACACAAGACATATGAATTACTTTGTTTGAAGCTTATTTTAAACATACTAGATTGTGAAAATCTCAATTGAAGTAATTGAGATTAAGTGATGTAAAAACAAAAGTTCACAGTCAATTTAACATGTTTTCAACAAGGAATTCATATGTAATTAACATACAGAAATTTAAAAGGATTGGGAGAAAAGAACACCGCGATTTATAATGGTGGTTCCCCTTGTTCGTTCTCGGTAAGGGTACATTCACTCTTCTTGATAGAAAACGTCTCTATCAAGGACTTCTATGTAGAAAAAATGTTTACAAAGTGTTATGATTAAAAAAGATTCCTTTAATTCCTTAATCTTCAATCCTAAGCAACCACACTACCACCAATTTGCAAGTCCTCTTGAAATTGGAGAGCCTCTAGGTCTTCGAAACTCAAGCTTCCATGCAATCCCTTGAATTGCTTCATCGCGAATTCGTCTTTGCTATGTCTGAGTTTGGATCCCCTTGAACCTTTGAGAAGATTAGAAACAACCCCCACAATCCCCCTTGGAGGTGAAAGGATATCCTTCTTTTGCTTTAGACCCTTGATCCTCAATCAAGTTCCTTGAAAGAAACCAATGTACAATTCCTATAACACCCTATATGCCTCAAATTCTACAAAGATCTTATAATAATCTCAAGAACAAGTAGAGAGAAAGGATTGAAGACTCAAGAAAAATATTTACAAATTGATTCACTGAGTTAGAAGGTGTGTGTGAGAAGCTATATATAGACATGGGTGACAAGTGTAAATTTATTGGCAAAAATTACGACCTGATTTGAATCATACTAAGCATGAATCGATTTAGACACTTGAAAATAGAAAAATTTGAAGCTATGAAGATTGATATGATTTAAGGAATACCTGAATCAAATCGAGGGTTTTCCATATGAATATTGATACGATTCAAGACTGTATAGGCAAGGGTATGAATTGAATCATTAAGACCCAAATAAAGACCAAATCAAATCAAAGAACACTGATACGAATCAACCAGGCCAAACACAAGTACAAAAAGAACAAATGAATCGACTTATTAAGGGTCGTTTAAGGAGAGAAGTGGTAGTGAGATCTGAGGGCAACAGTGGTTGTGAGATATGAGGGTGAAGACGATGGCGATAATGGTCGGGGTGTGGCTGTGACAACCAATGGTTATGGTTGTGAAGAGTATCAGAGAGAACAAAGAGGATAAAAGGGGGAGATGGTAGGTTTATAAGGATTATTACCAACTACCCTTCATTTATGTTGAAACATCAAAATTACTCTACCACATGGGGGTGTAAAAAGGAGTTGCCAACTAGGGGTGTACACATATCGGAACTCCTTATGTATAGTCCGTTATTAAATCGGGTACCTACTTAATTTAATTACATTGATATATCATATGCTTCCATTTTGGAAAAGCCAAAGCTCTAGATATTAAATTAAGCTATCCAGTCTAATTATAATAATCCTAATTGATTGATTTGGATATCTTATAACTAATAATAATCCTAAGCACTGTTAAAATAAAATGAAAATGAAAGGTGGGTCAATTTGTTGTGGTGCATGATGTACACACAGATTTGGTCTTATGGTCAAAAGTTGCTAAATTTAACGTAGAAAAGTCACATGCGTTTCTTTTTCCTTTATACTTAACCTATATTTTATTTACTTTATTCATTCCTAGTTGAAAAATTGCATTGAAACATAGCTATAAAAAATGGATCAATTTATAGTGGTTAACTTATTCATTCCTAAGTATTATATTTTGGATTTGAATATTGAAGGCATGCTACTTTCTAGTTATTTATCGTGGAACTAATCTTATGGTCCCCTATATTAGTTAGGTCCAGATTTATTTTACAAATGGGCAACTTCTATTATTTCCTTGAATATTTTTCTCTAGCTATGGATAGATAAAGAAATGAGCAATAACGTAACATGACTATGATGAGAGTGACCAAACCTTGTTTGTTAGTTGTGGGGTTTATGGTGATAGCCCACAATTTGTTGATCCTCATCCCCTAACTCTAACTGATTATTGAGGATTGACATGATTGCTTTGATAAATCAACGCACAAACTTGCATTAGGAGAAACCTCGTTTTCTCTCGTACTATGTCACTTATAACTAGTATTATTAGTTGGTTTTTTCTTTATTATTAATTTTAATTAAATGTGCTACTATTTTTTTTTTGAGGGAATTAAATGTGCTACTATTGTTAATAGCATTATTGGGATGGAGATGTAGTGTGTATGTCAATTGGGTTTGACACAAATACTTGAACCTTATGCTCATACACATTATGACATATTTAAGTTCATAATTGTATAGTTAGTAGGGTGTTCAAATCCAAAATAAAACCGCAAAGCGATCCAAAAAATTGAAAAACCGTAAAAAACTGAATATTTTTGGATGTGTTTGGATGTTGTTTTGGAAAAACCGCTATGATTGGATCGGATTTCGGATTGCCTTTTCTAAACCGAACCGAACCAAACCGAACCGCAAAAGTAAATTTTTTTACTTAATTATTATTTTATTAGTATTATATATTGCATTAATATATTTCTTATTGGTATTTAATCTTATATATTGCATTAATTTAATCTATATTATTACAAATTCATCTATTTCAAATATAATCAATCATTTTCATTTTCATTGTGTAATGTTAACTTTTTAAATAAATTTGTGGGATATTTTGTATCAAATCTATTATTTTACGGTGTACGAGTAATATTAATATTAATACAAAAATTACATGTTGCACTTTGGATATCCAAAAACCAATCCAAATTAAACCGCATATATTTGGATCGGATCGGATCGGTTCGGATTTTTTTAACATAATCATCCAAACCGAACCGCACGTGATTTTTATTTTGGATCGGTTAATTTTTTACCTCAAAACCGATCCAAACCGAATCGCGAACACCCCTAATAGTTAGTATGTTATATGAAGAAAAAAAAAATGGAAATTTTGTTGTAAATCTTCAATAAAATTGGTAATTCTAGAATTATGAAGGATACAAATTTACTCAGCTTTTTTTCGAGGGAAAATAATCTAAACTATGTTTTGATTTGGACTATGATCTAATAAATATAGGTAGTTTCGATCTCGTCTGTCAATCTGAGATCGAATGATTAAAATTAAAAAAATGTGTCTTTAGCTAAAATAATCTTGATTGTTGATTTAAGATCGAAAGATTGAGTTCGATTAAATGTCATGTTGTAACTACATGAAATCTAATCAAGTCCTGATTTTATAGTTTTGAACAATTACTTGTAGACTTTTTGTGAAAAACAAAGATGGAACTCTATCTATATATTTTTGTTGTTGTTGAGGATTAATCGAACAAAGGAGGCAAGGACAATCAAATTTCTCAAAAAAGAATTTTTATGTGTTGGCCAAGGGTGAACCAAACAGATGCTCTTCTGTCCCACACAATACTCATGAAGCCATTTTTAAATAATTGAGTTTGGCCATTCATCTAATAAAAATCTAATTTTGAGAACAGCTGCTCTTATCTCCCATAAGAAACTCATAAAGCCAATTTTAAATTATTTAGTTTGGCCATTAGTCTAATTTTTATATGAGGTATGTTATTTAAACAACCAACTTTTAGACAACTTATGAGACCTTCAAAGATATACAAAGAAATATAAATATTGACATGAAAACCAAAACAATAAAGACAAAAAGAGTAAGAACACAAAGAGAATATGAAAGAGAATTGTCACAAATTTTGATACAAAATGAGTGTACATATAAAAATTCTCTTTTTATATCCATGCTCATCTAGTATATACATAAGTTGTTTTAATTTTATCGCAAAATTACAAACAAACGAGGAGATCAAAGTCTTGTATCATAAATATTTGGACACACAAATACATATAATGCAATTGTTTTAAAAATACATATTATTTTATTCTTTTCTTTTTCTAAATTTTCTCAAGTATGTGAGGGTGTCAAAGCACCAAAATAACTGTCACCAAAAAATAATTTTCCACAAATGAGTTTGTTAAAAATCAAATATATTTAAGATTTTATTTGTCCTTTTTTTTTGTAACAAAGAAATTTAAGATTATTGGGTTACTTATAATTGAGCTTAACAATTAATATTATTGCCTTCTCTCAAAAAAATTAATATTATTGCCTTTTTTGACGGTGGATCTCAAGTGCATTGCATTGGTTTCGTAGAGTCGTAACACATTTCACATTGGACACTTTCCTTAATTTTGGTTTCATAATTCTATTTGTGATTTTTTTTTGACGGATTCTATTTAGGGATATGTACTTAAGTAAAAATATAATTTAGCATTGTTAGTTTTTATTTTGAGGGTGTGTGTTGAATTATTGATCTCTTCCTTCTCACTCTTCTCTTAACTTTCTCACCTCGACACGACCAAAAAAATACTACTACTAATTTTTATTCTTTAACATTTTCAAAAAAATATCATATGTTTGCTCTTTTCTTAAAAGACATACATGCTTAAGACACCATGATGCTTGGTCTGATTATACATAAAGCAAAACTCTTCATGACTTAAGGTGTCTTAAGGTGTATTTTTTCAATAATAATAATATTTTTCAATAATAAAAAAATAAGTGTAAAAAACATTGTATTTTCAACGCTCACTTTTAATATTCACTCTTTTATTAGCCAAAACTCTTATGAGTTTCACATTAATTTCATCCAAAAAGAAATTAAATGTAAGAATGGATATTAAAAAAAAGAGTATTTGCAAATGCTCCTCAATATAAAAATGTTTTCTAGAGATGAGTCATTTTTTATTTTTTATTAGATACGTCAAGGTTAAACATGATAACAAAACTCATACTTACGGGTACTCGCCGAAACCCTCTCTGATTTGTTTGGGTTTAAGTATGGGGTTTCTTTGATTTCAAAATACATATATGAGGTGGGTAACGAGATATATGTACCCATCCCGAATCATAACCCGTCTTGAATGTAAATAGAAACCTACAAAGTAAACCCTAAACCATTTCATTTTTCCTTATAAGGTGTCTCACTTATCTGAGTTTTCTCTCTTCTCTCTTTGTGTCCCTACTTTTGAGATGTTTTTGAACTTTTAATCACTATGAATGTGCTATAAGATTAACTTCCTTGGTTTAAAATTGACAAATACACACAGTGTTGTGTGTTTTCCTACCCCAAATAGATTAGATTGATAGAAAAATGGTGGAAAATAATGTATGGTTGTTAGATTCGGGTTTAAGTTATGGGTTTGTGGGAAATTTTGTGTTTGGGGTGGTTCAAGTTTGGGGCTAAAAAAAGTTCTTTTATTAAAAAAATAAATGAATTAACTGCAAGGATGAAAACGGGACGGGGATATCATATCCCATTGAGGACGGAGATGTCGTTCTATTTTTCATCATGTTAAGAATCAGATAGAGTAATGAATATATGAGATTTGGGGACAAAGAAGATAAAACACATCTTCACCTCATTGTCATGCCTGGTTAAAGTGCCGCCACTTTAAGTTTTGAGCAAGTCATATAAAAGACATTTTATTTACGCATTGGGACATGCATTTGAAAGTAAGCACAAGACAAAAAAAAAATATAAATACTACAAGCAATCGTGTCTAAAAACGTAAAGTTACACAAATATTTCTACATGTGAATCTAGTTGCCGATTGACATTGACCTCATTCATGTACCCATATTTTATTTTATTTTATAATAATATAATAACTAAAAATTCACATTTAAGGTGAATAAATAGAAAAATTTGAAGTTTGAACTAAGATAAGTTCGTATAGACTGCTCATATGTTTTAAAGATGAAACATGTTAAACTAGCTTTAAAAAAATCCTTTCTTCAAATAAATTCTTACAGCCTTGTCAAAATGTATGTTGGTCCTCAGATTTCCTCATTACTTATCTTGTTTGCTTTTCTTTAAGTAAATGGAAGTGAATTAGATGTTCTTATTAGATTTGGACTAACAAATGCATCGTAGAAAATTCACCAAAGAGAACAACCATATAGATCATAAGGATTAAGGAGCATACACTTGAGAATATCTTATAGTTTTTAAAAGATTCCAACCATGGACATGTTTTAAACTTAATGGGGCACACGGATGTAGCTCATTCATGCTGCAGATACACCTGCAGTCACCAAAGAGATATCAATGCAAATGGATAATGAATGGAGGAAAGCAATGCAGCATAGATTAATAACATGCCAAAAATGACCCATCAACTATGAAAGTTTTCATTTTGTACTTTGCTTAAGTGTGTGACTAGAGGTAAGAAATTTATTATGCAACCCAACCAAGACCCATAGCACAGTACTGTAGAAAGTAGTAAGAAAATAGAAAAATGTTAATGCAATTTGTTCTTGCAACATAACTTTCTTCCCACATATACACATTTTCACAAGACTAGTAGGCAGACCAATCTTGACTTTTTTTTTTTTTGTTATTTTCCATATGGAGAGGTTTGCTAGAAATTTATTATGCATCAAAATCTATAGTAAATACCTAAATTGGTCCTTGAGAAAAAACATGAACCTATTTGATCATGAATAAATGAAAAGTATCAATTTGGTCCTCTTAAACCTCAAATATTGTCAAAAGTCTCTGAAAGGACTAAAATATCCCTAAAAATAATCTTGAATATGACCAATTTGACTAAATTTGAGATTTTAGAGGACCCAATTGAAACTTTTCGTTTCTAAGAACCAAATAGGTCTATGTGTTTTATTGAGAAGACCAATTTGGACCTTTACTCATTCTATAATTCATAATCTCCATATATTCATGTCCTAATTCTTAACAAAAATCATGATTTCTTCCAGTTTTAAGAGGCTCAATATATTCATGGAAGAAGTTCACCGTGCACTGATCCAAAATATTTGACAATGATCCACCTTCAATTATCTTTGGAAGCATAACTTTTAGAGTTTGCAGGTGTTGTGAAGAATGTCTCTTTCTTACTTGGCTTAGTTTTGATGATAACAACACCTCATCACAAAAAGAAGAAAGTTTTAAGAGGCTCAAGATGTATGATGAAGATGAAGTCTTAGGCTTTTTAAATAAATCTTTGTAAGTATGGTACTTATCTTTTGATTTATCATTATTAACATTTAGAAGACTTAAAATGCTCAAAAAATCAATTTAGAACTTTTTACAAACATTTGTCTAAAGTTCCCAAATGAAGCAAAGCTCTTACTTGAAAAACTAATTTTGACATAGTGTAACCGGTTACATGTTTTAATTTTTTGAAACATTTTGAAACGTTAAAGTGTAACCGGTTACACACTAAATGGTAATCGGTTACCACTTACAGAAAATCGTTTTTCATGAATCAACATGTTTGAAATTCATTCCTTTTCATCTTAAACCTTTTTGGAAAGAATACCTTGCATCATGAACATTGTTTTAGCATCTATAAATTCAATTAAGATTATAACATTCACACAAAACAATTATTACAACTTTCAATTTCTCAACTGCGAATTTCAATATCACTTTCATTCTCAAACTATTATTCTCTTGTCTCGGAAAAACTGTCCATTTTTAACAATTGTAAAGAAAGTTTTTCCAAGTACTAAAATCCTTATTTGTTAGAGTGATATTGATAAAGATTACAACCATACAAATTTATTCTTCAATTACTTTGTTGTAAAGTTTCTTGCTATTATTGGTGAGAATTGTTGTAAAGATAGTGAGGTGCTATTTTGTGTATGTTAGAATTATGGGGTCTTGGGGTGCGATTGCTTGTAAAAAAAAATCTAACATAGTGAAATTCCTTCATGATGTGTGAAGAGAGTAAATGTACCTATAGGAGAACCACTATAATTTCCTTGTGTTCTTTCTCTTTCCCTTAATATCTTTATTTTTTCGCATTTCAATTCAAGCCTTCATAATAACTTTTCGGAAAAATTATCAAGAAACACCAAACTCTCGAAAATAATTCGAAAAAGTCAAAAACCTAATTCACCCATCCTTAGGTTACTATCTGAACTTACAATTGGTATCTCATAAACTAAGAGAGGGGGTGGGGTGAATTAGGTTTTCAGATTTGTTGGATAATTTTTCAAAGTTTAGTGTTCTTGATAATTTTTCCGAAAAGTTTTTATGAAGGTTTGAATGGAAATGCAGAAAAATAAAGAGAATAAGAAAAAGAGAAAGAACACAAGGAAATTACTGTGGTTCCCCTATGAGTACATTCACTCCCTTCACGTCTCGCGAAGTAATCTCACCATGTTAGAATTTTTGTTACAAGCAATCTTACCCCAAGACCCCCTAACAAAGAAAATAACACCCCACTATCTTTACAATAATTCTCACCAACAATGACAAGAATTTTTTTACAAAAGAAATGAAGAATAAATTATATGAGTGTTTATCTTGATCAATATCACTTTAACAATATGGACTTGGTGCTCAGAAAACTTTTCTTTATGAATGTAAAAGAGTGAACAAAGTTTTCCAAGAGAATGAAAATTTGAATGCAAGTCAAATTGAAATTCACAATTGAGAGTTTAAAAGTTGTTATAATTCTTATGTATAAATGTTCAGATCTCAGTTTAATTTATAGAAGTTAAAACAATGTTCATGAAGTAAAGTATTCTTTCTAAAAAGGTTTAAGATGAAAAGGAATGAATTTGAAACATGTTGATTCATGAAAAACAATCGCCTATAAGTGGAACAGGTTACCATTAAGTATGTAATCGGTTACACTTTTAACGTTTCAAAATTATTCAAAAAATTCAAACACGTAACTGGTTACCATATTGCTAACATTGATTGACAACATATAAAAAAAGATGCATTCTGTTCTGTGACAGTTAATATCATTCCTTTTAAGTACTCATATTGATTTGTTGGTCCAGATCCTCAAGAATACCATTAAGCCACTGCTTCTCGACATCTTAAGAACTGACAATAAATAATTTGGGTCAAATTATCAAAGAAGGGAAAAAGACAGATAACCCAAGGGGCTGCAATCAACAAAGGCAAATGAAGACTGCACAGAAAATCCTTACCAACAAACACATTCCATACTCACTAAATACTCCTATCCTCCGTAAATATCCAATAATACGCAGGCATTCAGGCAACTAGTAATAAGAAACTATGTAGCATGGATACACGGACACTGCACTACTACAGAAATGATTGGAAATGATTTTTCACATCAGTTTGCAACCGATGTAAGGTGATATGATGTGGTAAGTCCACATCCTTTCACATCAGGTTGCGGCTGATGTGAAATCTTGAATTTCTACATCAAGTCCGCTTCCACTGTTATAATAGACGGACTTTGAAATTTAAACACTGAAGTGAAATATGTATATTTCACATCAGTTTTCAAAACCACTGTAGTGAAATAATTTTTTTTTCTTCTAAATATTTGTTTTAAATGGCTTATCAAATAAGCTTGACACCTGCTCTTTTCTTTTATACTAATAAAATGAAAACAAATTATGAATAATTTTTTTTCCTTCAGATACTTTCCGTGCTGATGTGAAAACTAAAACCCCCTTAATGTTAAATCTATATTTTGTAGTAGTGCTGACACACCGACACTGCTGATTATTTGATAAAGTAACATAATTCAGTGTAATTATATGTGTTGGTGTTGTCTCATACACGTGGACACGCCTGATCCGAGGAGTGTTCATGTTTTATCGATAAGAAACCATGTATAGAAACATTTTTCTAGAGCAACTGGCATTTGTTTATGTATTAAATTAAATATAATCACTACATGAACCTGAATATTTAAGAAAAGAATGAGTAGCATAGATTGAAGATGATTATGAATAAAGGAGACTTGATGACGAATAGCAAGCAACGCATCGGCAAATGCAATAGCTATGAAGGAACGGTAATTACCGATAGCAACCTCTTGCATTTGAAGTGGAGAAGGTCGGGTTCTTTATGAAGAGAGGAGTTGAGAGACATAAGGTTGTTGTGATTCAGATGCTAATGGAAGATGAATCCCTGAAAGTCAATATTTGAGACCTTTTTATTTGTTGATAATATTTAGACTAAATTACATTAGAGGTTTTTAAGTTATTTAATTGTGATGAGGACACCATACACCTTTTCTCGTACTGTTGCAATATTATAAATGTTTGGTATATAATTGGTTTGTGGAGTATAATTCAACCTGCAATTTTTGTTGGTAAAAAAGTGCAGAGAATTTCTTTGACATTTTACAACAATTGAACACAAACAAGTTGCCTCTTTTTGTGGCCATAATGTGGAGTATATGGAAACAAAGTAACAACAAGTGTGTTGTGTACCACTAATGATGAAGACACCATACAACTTTTCTTGTATTGTTCTAACAATATAAATATTTGAAATATAATTGATTTACGGAGGAGCATAATTCAGCATGCAATTTTGGTTAGTAAAAAACAAGCAGAGAATTTCATTGACATTTTACAACAACTGAACGCAAACCAGTTGGCTCTTTATGTGGTTATAGTTGATATTGATACATGTGAATTCTACTCTTTACCCAATAAAATTCACTCGCGTTTAACTAAACTTTCCAAAATATCTATGTGTGAGTTAACTCATGCAAGTGTAAAAAAACGTGACTTAGTTTTTACATATGCGTGACTTAACTCACACTGCGTGATTTAACTCACGCTCTAACTCACTTTGTTCTAATTTATTTTTTTTCACTTTATTCAAATTAATTCATTTACTTTATTCTCATTTATTTATTTACTTTATTCAAATTAATTTATTTACGTTATTCAAATTTATTTATTCACTTTATTCTAATTCATTTATTTACGTTATTCTAATTTATTTATTCATATAAACTAAATATTTATTCGAATTTATTCATTAAATAAATGCAAATATAAATAAAAGAAAGGAACAAAATTAATATTTATTCGAATTTATTCATTAAATACAAAATCAGAAAAAAAGCAAATATAAATAAAAAGAAATGAACAAAATTAATACATATAACAACTCATTTTATTAATAGAATTCATACAATAATTGATACATTTGATTCGAATTCACTGAATCTACTTATTTTCTTTTTACCCTCTTGGGGTAAAAAGTGATCAGCCTTGGGGTAAATAGTGATGCCTTCTTGGGGGAAAAGACATCATCAACCCTTGAGTTGAATCTAAATCTGGTTCTTTTTATACCCAAAGAAGATTCTTTTTACGCACGGTAAAAAGTTTTTGGAGTAAAAAGAAGCAAATTAAATTTATCCCAAGGGTTGATCTGTTTTTCCCCAAGTAGACTAGTCACTTTTCACCTCAAAACTGACCACTTTATTACCTCAAATGACTAGAGAGAGACTAGAGACTATTGAAGAAAAAAGAAGAAGAGAAACAGGGGGAGAGAGTGAGAGGAGAGAATGTGAGGAAATGAGGAAGTTTGAAGGGGTATTTATAGGTGGAAATGGTAATATAGGTTATAAATATCATAAATGTAGTAAAAAAAACGTGTAAAGGTTGTAAAAAACGTGTAGATTGAAGGTTGAAATGCTGACAAAAGTACAAAAAACGTGTATTTTTGAGCTCTGACCAACCGACCAACCTGCGTGAGTTAACTCGCGCACCGACCAGTTGAACGTGACTTAAGTCACGCAGAGCTATAAGGTGCGTGAGTTAAGTCACGGAGCGTGACTTAATTCACGCAGGGGTATAATTGAAAAATTCAGCTGGGTGCGAGCAAAATGTGTTGGTAAAGAGCAGGATTCGATACATGTAAGTCTCTTATCTGCTTCGAAGTGGGTTACTCACCGGTGGCTGAAACACATGGATTTTGGACTCGATTCCAAATGCACATTGGACAATTTTTTTGAAAATAAATTAAATGTCTTTGAATTCGAAGATATTACCGATTGGAAATCATTTTACAAACCCTTATGTTGAAGTTGTTAGAAGACAAGCCAAATATCCCTTACTCCTTAAAGTTATTAGGTTTGCAAACACTTAACCCTAAAAATTTCCCTCTATTTCTAATGCATTAATTACTAATGAGAGCAACCCTAAATTTTTCCCTCCCATCCTATTTGAAATT
>Ga0228710_1000118_pt1 | contig 69232 bp, 46 predicted proteins | sample MedpolnodulmetaG_FD_177995 | JGI IMG/M metagenome (GOLD analysis project Ga0228710, IMG submission 177995) | Root nodule microbial communities from Medicago polymorpha collected in Santa Monica, California, United States - pink nodules | ecosystem: Host-associated > Plants > Roots > Nodule...
CAAAACAATAATAAAAAAAAAAAAAAATATAAAATAAAAAAAAAAAAAAAAAAAAAAAAAAAAAAAAAAAAAAAAACTTTAACAACATATCCAAAAATCAAAAGCTGAAAACTTTGTAAAAGAAAAACTAATTGCAGGAAAAGAAATAGTAAAAAGATAAAAAAATGAAAAGGTGGGCAAGTAAAAACAATGAAAAATAGTACAGGGAAGAAGTGCATGTACTCCCTCCACAGTCAACACCGAAATATGAAAATTTAAGAAGATGGAAGGAAAGAAGAAGTACTTACAAGTTGTTGTTGAAAATTTGTAGTTTTAAGAAAAAGGGTGAAATGGATGAATTGAAAATGGTTCCAGTAAATATCTTCCTCCCAAGATCTGCTTCCATCCCAGTTTTGTCCTCCTTCTCTACCTCCCATTTGAGACAGTCAAGAGAAAGGGAAGAAAGAAAGTTCCAGGCTGCTTTAATCCTTCAACAGTACACGAGACATCTTTAAATGGTCCAACTTCAATTTTTCATGTTTATATTTTAAAGTTAAATATGTTTTTATTCTTTTTTAAATATATCAATTTTTCGTTTTAGTCCCACTAATATTTTTTTTTGACTTTTAGTTTCTATAAAATTTTTAATCTTTATTTTTAAGTCAACTCATGTGTAACCTTTATATTTTTTAATTGAAATTGTGTAGAAATGTGTAGAATATTATAAAAATATCTCTAAAAAAAAATTAAATTTTTAACAAAATATATATTTTTAACTGCCAAAAATATAAAATTTCATATTTAATTTATATTTTGTTAAAAAGTTCTAATTTTTTTAGAAGAGATTCTTATAATATTTTAAACTTTTTGGCAAAATTTTATTAAAAAGTATAAATGTGTTTACTTAAAACGAGGGACCAAAATTGAAGATAGAAAACTTTTTGAAACTAAAAGTTGATGAAATTTTTTAGAAGAACTAAAACAAAAAGTTGATATATTTATAAGACAAAAAAGATATTTAACTATTTAATTTCAACACATTAATTTATAGAGATAATCTTATATGTTCAAATTTAGTAAAAAATTATCCACCTAACTTTTTCGTCTTCAAATTTGTACATATTTGTCGATTTTATCCTCAATTTTTTTAAAAATAGTCAATACATTCCTAAATTTTATAAATGTCAATCAATTTAGTCTCTTTGTTACGTCTCACCATTACAGTACCGACATATCACGTTAAGCGGCGACATGGAGTTTCAAGTCAGCTTCCACGTGTATAAGAATGAATTTGATCAATTTTTTTTTAAAATTTTCTTTTTTGGTTTTTTTAAACGAAAATCATTACAAATTGTTACACTGTCAAATCGATCCATAAATTATTCATTAAAAATCAAGTTGGTCCGTAAAATATATCACTCACTATCAAATCGACCCCTGAATTATTTATCTTATCTATCAAATAATCTCTGATATTGTCAAATAAATGCTAAAAACTAAAAGAATTTGTTTAACTGTTATTTACTATTTATTATTTTTTTGCATGTTTGAAAATTTATAGGTGGTTCCATGTCATTGAACATATATGTTACATTTTTATGAAATCCTAGTATTCTTGTTTCTAGACTATATATACGTGCCTTCAACTAATTAGCTAGATAGGTCCTTTTTATTAATTAGGTTTACCATGCATAAAAGATAGATACATGTTACATTTTTATTAGACATGTATTATGGATAGTTTTTTTTTTTTGTTTTGAAGGATGAATTATTATTAGATAGCTATAACCTTCCTTTTACTCTACTTATTTCTCTTTGCAATAATTTCATTTGCATGCTGTTTTTATCACACCAGCTTCTTCTTATACTCTTGAAAATTATCTGCTCTCCATACAGATTTGAACTTTTATGAACTATCATACTGATGTGAGCTTATTATCTTGTTGCATAAGTTTGGTTTGTGCTAAACAAATACCTACTGTATAGTATTCGATCTTAAATTAAAGCTTTCCATGGTGGTTAATAGTTTGTGGTTTTAGAATTATTTGACTTTTTTATATTTATATTTATGATTTCTTCACAACAGTTCTTCAAATACAAGTCTTTTCCACTGCCAAAGCATTTCTTGTAACAAGTCATCAAAGCTGAAAGGCCTGATCAAGAGAGAGAACATTTACATCCATCTTCTTGAAATTATCATTTAAACATCACAGAAGGACTTTGCACCCTATATAGTCTACTTCTTCCTCTTGCTCATATTCAAATTCTCTTTCAATTTTGGCGCTTCTCTGACTCTTTTTTGTTTTTTTTGCATCATCTGGAGCACTGAATTTGAGGATTCAATTCGTTCATAATGTGAAAGGATCGTTTTGAAGAGTAATTTCGTTGAGATATCCATTTAATGGGTTCCAATCTCCCAACAAATATATTTCCTTAATCACTAGTCAGGAATGGAACCCTAAACCAAATGGTTAGGAGAAATAAAAATGAAGTGTTCACATAGTGAATAAAAGTGATCAATATTAAGGGGTTGTTTGTTTCACGGTTGAGAATTTCTCTCCCGAGAATAATTTTCACGAGAAATAATCACTAACATCTTATTCTCAAGTATATTTCAAAAGATTATCCGATTAATAATTGCCACATTCTTGAGAATTATTACAATTAGTAACGTTAGCAACACACATTTTAACACATGTTTTTCAACACAATCTCTTTTATTGATTAAAATTTACAAGAGCCCATCAAATTTAACCACACATAGAAGATAGCAATGCATGTTCTCTCAAGCATGCTTTGTCTCCAGTATACCCTCTATTCTATACTATACTTGAGGACAATTCATTGCACCAATTTTATTACTTTATGATGGAAAAAGTGCCAAGGATGAAGGCAACGGAAAATGATCAACATGTGCAATCACAGTTCAGAGAGGGTACAACTTCAACTGCTACAGAGGTTCAATCAATTGTTGATGTTGTTTTCTCGCTAATTTTAAGTGAAGTTGTTGATCCAATGGAGTTTTGGTACACTAAGTTTGTGTCATTGATATAATCCGAACCTTGCAGATAAGTTCAACTATCACTAGAGGGAGACTAATGTGTTACTCTTGGTAATTGTGTGGATGAGGTTGCAGATAAGTTCTTTTCGGTCACAACATCAACAATTGTGAGTACTGCCCTTGGTTTCTCAAGCATTGCTAATTTGACGAGTTCGATTGAATTTATAAGTAAAGATTTTCATGTATTTGACTACATGGAGCATCTTGTTTTTAATGTGGTGAAAAGTGTGAATTATGTGTTCAAGCATGGCACTGTAAAGGTAAATATTAATATTTCCAAGAACCAGCCATATACACCTTCAATATTATATGTTCATTTCTTTATCCAAGGCTACAATCAGGAAGAAAGTGTTTTTAGCTGCATGGGCAGTGACTACCGTGAAAGGCGAAGGATCTCAACTTCCTTTCATCTTGTTGATCCTAAGACTGTTGCTTTGCTTGAGAAACTGTGAGCCAACACTATGCAAAACAAATAGTTTTTCAAGGATTTAAGGCAGATTGTTCAATGCTAATTGGGTTGCAAATGATAATGGTTTAAGATATGTTTATTGTTTGGCAATTGTGGGGTGGTGAGTGTGACAAAGTTCCGGCCTATGATGCAACACTTGGAAAGGCATTAGCTGAAGAAAAAAAAATGCTCCCAGATGCATACATTAATGTAGTAAATTGCCTTGCAAACAATGATACAAAATACAATGATTTGTATAAATCTAAGAATATGTGCACGTAGCTTTTGAGGTCATGATGAGTTGATAGTGATACTATTCTTTTACAACCCTTAAAATAAGAGAATGATAACTCATATGATTATTTATTCTAGAAGGGATCTTTTATGCATACTTTATTGGTTTGTTTGGTAATAGTGACATTGTGTGATTGATGAATGATGTAATTATCTTACTACGAGTATGCACTAGCTAATTTTTTTTTTTTTGAAGGAGTATGCACTAGCTTATTGAAGCATTGTATTGTCTCATGATTAAAATCAATGAAAAATATAATCAAAATCCTCTTATTCGTTCTAACTTCTCTCCCTAAATTCGGAAGTGTACCTAGTCGAATTGAGTTGTATCACCAACATTTCGCAATGACATGAACTAAAATGCAGCAGCGTAACACAAAATCATCATCTATAAAATGTATCAAGTCTGGCAACTCATGCCACAAAAAATCATCATCTATAAAATGTATCAAGTCTTGGCAACTCATGCCACAAAAAAACTTCATCTAAGATTGATTTATCTGTCTCACAAACAAGCACATTGGCAGGTAGATGTAACTAGCTATTAAGTTTCACATTCCCATTTTGATAGTCAACAAGACCTTCTTTTCCAACCCCAGATATATAAACCTTCATCACAAAATTAGAAACGAGCTCAAAAATGCACTTGTCGCCAAGATTGATGCCATTATCACGAACAAAGGCCATCCATCCCCCACAAAAGGCGTGTGATGTTCCCACTGGGATGGAGTTCACATTCCAACATTCGCCTCTTGCATTACAAAGCGTAACTTCTGTTTTGCAGGCAGGGAGATGTGTAGCAGAGAAATGACATGGGATTTTCTACAATATAACAACAAGTATTCAATATTATACTCCAACTGGATTAGTTTCTCAAGCAGATGAAACACTACATAAGTTACTTAAAGATAAGGGTGGAGAAATAAAACAACATTATTTGGGAGTAAAATGAAGCATCGCAAAAGGGAAGAACTCACCAGAATACGTGAACCACTGATATTGCAGGATTTCATTATCATAACAAAATATGGAAAAGAGGAGGTAAATGAGTGTGCTATCTTTTTCTCATCTTCCTTCCCACTGATGGATGCCTCTGTGTGGAATTGAACAGTTCAATCATGAGTTTTAAATAAAAGGATAAGCTCTGGCGTAAATATAAGGATTTAAATGCAAAATACTCTTTCCTAGACAAGTATCAGTTTGCTAGGGAAGATCAAATGAGTTTTAATCCATAGTTTTGAGACCTAGAATGAAATCAAAGGGCTATGAGCAAAGTCAAGAAAATCACAGTCTTTTCTTTAAATATTCAGAAGGAGGAAAACTAATTGTATTTTTTGTTTATGTTGATGATATTATGGTTACATGAGATTACTTTACTGATAGAGAGTATAAAAGGACCCATTAAGGTAAAAGCCAAAATCAAGATAGTAAAAGTTAATGAAAAATGAAGAAATATTTTAACCTGAGTGTTCCTTGTTGCAAACCACCAAATCATAATCATGCGCTTCTCTCTCAAAAGAATAATTAGCTTTTTTCGGCGGTCTTCCTTGCTTCTTAGTCTGGATAGGTGTAACCTCATTAACAGGCTGCTTGGTTCTTTTTCCGGTTGATTGGGAGGAAAGCACTGCAGTGACTGCATTAGCCGTGAACTGCTCAGGGGAAGCAGACTCAACACCAGCATTAAGAACAGAATTGACTTCTTCAACAGACTTGTTTGTTTCCTTCTCCCTGATGTCCTCTTGTTCAGTTTCAGCATTCCCACATTTTCCAACAAAATAGGAAGCCGCTTTCTCACAAAAGCTTTCTCCTTGAAAGATTAAAACATTGAACAGTGATTCACCATTGTACTTAAAAGACAAGGAAATCATTCTCTTTCAGAGAATGATCTCTTGCAAACTGATGCCAACCGTCCACGAAGTAAACAGTATTATCTCTAGTTTTCAGCCCTACATTCCATTCAACTCCACTAGGACCTTTAAGGGTCACATTTTCTTGCAACTTCTTTAAATTGTCTGAGAAAGTTTTAGGAAGCGCCTGCAATAAAATTATAAATTTCCATTTGAGATTATGATACATTGAACTCAACATAATTATTTGCTTGAAAAACTGCTATTAATCATAAAAGTACATGATTTACATCGATAGTGTTTGCAACAACAACAACTATCCTGCCTATGTTCGTGACTGCATCATCAGAAACCTAAACCCTAAACTCGATAAAAGGAGAGGGTTGTGTTAGATAGTCAACAACCAAGGAAAACTTTGTCAAATTTTTTATGACATGGATCAAATATATTATAGATAGTGTTTGCAGGACATGGAAAAATAAAATTAATCCATTATTTAGAAACGACACTACAATCTCCTTATTCATTTCCTTTACGACACTACAAAAGCATGAATTTATTAGGGTGAATGCAAGAACAGATTGTCTCAAAAGCAAACACTTGAAAGATTGAAAGGAAAAAACTACATATCTTCAACTAATGTCACAATTCTTAAGTAAGCATGGCAATAAAACATAAACCCGCCCCGACTTAGATGGGGAAACCCAAGTTTACTTGGTTCAAGTTTTTCCCGATTTCAAAATATAGCACGGACGCGGATGGGTATTGGGGACATTGATATCCATCCCGAATCCATCCCCGATCCTGTCTTGCTTGTATCAAAATTACATTTTCACCTCTTAAATTAAAAAGCCCTTAAACAAATTCTTAAATTATATTCAAATATTATTTTTATTTTTAAGGCGAGTCTTGTTTTTTGTTTAATAAAACCAGATTGTTGAAACGGCGTAGTTTTGGACCTTTTACAAAAATAAAAAATAAGTACCAAAATGCGGTCCAAGTTCATGTCAGGGTGGGGATGGGGCGGGGATACTTGAACCCTATCAAGTACCGAGCTGAGAATTTTTTTTCTTTCACCCCGTTGAAATCGTGGATGGCAAAGGCATACCTAAACCCGAATCCCGTGGAGTTTAGGGGGAAAGGCAAAAACCGTCTCCGCCCCATTGCCATGCCTATTCCTAAGCTATTATTTTAAAAACAAGCATATAAATATCAATATATGTATGTCAAAAGCTCAAAGCTTTCTTCAAAAGAACTCACTGCAAATACAAGAATTGTAAAACAATGCAAAATTTAAAAGATGGGCTAGTTAAAATAATGAAGAAAAAGAACAAAATAAAAGAAACTGAAAAGTAGCATGAATATGAACATGAGCATGGACATGAAATGAAGTACATGTACTTAACAGCACCCACATATGAAAACTTTATAAAGGTTTCATTTTTCTTTCATCTAGAACATGGAAGTAAAGAAAAAGTTGAAAAATAATACTTACAAGTTGCTGTTCAAAATCAGTGGTGTGGAGAAACTGAGCGAAATGGATGAACTGGAAATGGTTCCAGTAAATGTCTTCTTCCCAAGATCTGTTGCTATCTTCCATTTGAAACAGAAGCTGAGAGTGAAATGGTTCAAAGTTGCAAAGTACAATGACAGTGCTAGTTCAAGAAGAGAGGTAAAGTACAGTATAGGCTCTAGTCAAGAAAAGTACAGGTCATATTTATAGGTAGGTAAAAGGTAAAAAATGATTAATTTCACAACGGTTAGTAATGTATGAAAATGTATACGAACATTGATTTTAGTCTATCAGGCCCGAATACAAGATACGATACGGCCGAGATACGTTAATAAAAAAGTTATATAATTAAATGTACAATATAATTATAACATTTTTTTTAATATGCAAATATATTAACAAACACAAGAAACAAGTTATAGCTCGTAGCATATCAACATAAATATAAGTAATATTGATGATTAGTCAATTACATATACAATATATCTCAAAAACAGCACCATCAATGTTATATTATATCCAAAATGATCATTGTTAGGGCTATAGCTATAGTAATATAATGTTTTTTCTTACTTTTTAAAGAAAAAACAGAAATAAAAATAATATAAAAAAATAAATTTATATTATCCGATACTCTTTTGATACGTATCAGAAAGTATCGAAAAAATATCAGATAATTATTTTAAAAAAAATAAAATTTAATGATCTGATACTCTTCCGATACGTATCGGAAAGTATCAGGCAGGTATCGGTGCAGGATACGCAGGAGATACGTACGTCATCCATTTTGAAGTATTTGAGCTTCATAGATTTTAGTCCATTTCATACTCATCTTAAATGCGTTCACACATTTACTATGTCGACGATCGTTGGATTGAAATCGATTCGTGTAGATTTGAACGTCATAAATTTATTTATTAAAAAAGTTAAAAGTTTACTTAAAATTAATATTGTGTAGTCTTGATTCAAAGTATTTTGTCGCGTTGAATACATATTCGCAACGACTGTATTGCATGCGTTCAAACTATAAAATATCTTTTAATGTTTAGGGGTTAACAATTTCGATTTACTGGGAAATGTAAGAGTACCTTTGGGGTATTAATTAAGGGATGAAAAATTGAAATATTTTGTTGGAATATGGTGAAAACTGATTTCTTTCGCAACGGTCAGTAATGTAAAAAAGTGTATAGAAACGTTGATTTTAGTCCATTTCTAGTATATTAAATGCATTCACACATTTATCGTGTAGGTGACCGTTGGATTGAAATCGATTAGCTTAGATTTTAAAATATGAAATTTAGTTATTAAAAAAAACTAAAATTTTATTTAAAACTAACAACGTGTGGTCTTGATTCAACGTATTTTGACGCGTTGAATACATGATTTTCAACGACCGTATTGAATGCGTTCAAACCATAAAACATTTTTTTTTAGCAAAACCATAAAAATCTTTTAATGTTTAGGGGTTGACAATTTATAATTATTGGAAAATACGAGAGTACCCTTGGGGTATTAGATGGAAGAGTACCCTTGGGGTATTAGTTAAAGGAACAAAAATAAAAATATTTTGTTGGAATATAATGAAAACTGATGAATTCAACTTATTACAAGTTAAAAAATTATTTCGGATGTTTTAGCTTCATTATCAAGTTAGCAGAACCCTTATTTATTTGATAAAATGAGTGTTGGAGAGTTCAAAGGGGTTAGCAATTTTTATTAAAACATACTATTAGAAGACACTTTTGAGTATCAAACTAATAACAAAAGACAACTTAGTAACAAAAGATTATGTTTAAGTAGTATTAAAAAAACATTCAAAAATTATAATGAAAATGTCTCACCCATGTTTAATGAAAAATAATTTTTTTACTCCACATTAAAAAAATTTCACATTTTGAACCTAGTGAATTGCTTTTTATGTGTTGATATTTTATTCGCTCACCTCGAACTGCTGACACGCACTCAAACCAAGGGTTGAACTCATGTCTTAAGGTCTAGTCTGACTTCTTAAAAAAAAAAAAAACTTGCAAATATGTTATATAATTCATAATATACTTACTTTTTTACATTTCCCATTTCTTATTTCTCGTACTTCTAGTTTTTGGTTCTTTTGTCTGTACAAAATAAGTAATAAAAACGTGTAAATTTAGGACCATCAAATTGATCTCAAATTTCTAGTAGCAAGGTGTGAATATATCAATAGCCACTTAACTGTAAATTAGTTATTAATTTGCTGTTTTGCTTCTATAAATGGTTCTATTTTTAGTTCTAATATATAAAGTTAAGGGTCATAACTCATAAGGTATACACACTAATCTCATTTCACTTAATCATGAAGATTCAACCTAATTATCATTTCTAGTCCTGTGAAACATATCCTACTATGGCCAGCCAGTACATGGTATACAAACCTTTCTCCTATACATAAACCTCTAGAATAAGAAACCTAGGGCATATTTCACTTCTCGAAACACCATTTCTCTTGGGGATTATTTTCATCACTCAACCATACATTCAAACTTATCCCAGGGTCAATTGATGATCTCAGTTATGTGGATATATCCATAGCCGCATAACTGTAAATTAGTTATTAATTTGTTTCTATCTCAAAGTTTGTTAGACTAAGTTTGTTATTACTTATTAGAAGATAAGTTAGTTGCTATTTTTAAGCTTCTCTTAATCTAATAGCCTATATAAAGGCATGTACATGTAATCTTTTGCTTTCAAGGAAATACAAAGAGAAATTTCAGTTTCTAAGTCTCCCTAATCACCCTCTCTGAGAGCAAGGGTCCTCGCGGCTGTGCATAGGTGGTCATGGCCGGTGGCTCAGCAGCCGAAAGGCTGAGCACAATGATGCATGATACATGTAAACTCGTAGCATGGAACGATGTCGTAGTCATGCGGGGAAGCACATTGGATCTTCCATTTTGATTGCTTTGTGGTGTGGTTAAGATCAGGAGTGGCTTCATAGGTTATTACAATTTACAACAACAATGAACTCTGAAATTGGAAAGATATAATAGAAGCAAATACATGAATCTTCCCTGGAGGATACTGATATTCCCTTGAGGAAGATTGATGAGTTTGGGAGCAGGCTCAGCACTGCATCTGAGGTACTCACTTCTCATCAGTGCACCTACTATTTCAACAGCATTGGTTTTATTTATGTTGTTGCTTGCTGCATATTCAAGCAGTTGCAAGTTCCCTTCAAATGTATTTGGATAGATTTTAATTCTCTTTTTTTCAAAATTGGATTCCAATTGTAACACTACCACATTGACATTCATGTTGTATAGAATCTGCACCTATTTTTGTGCAATACAGATTTATGCAATTTGTAGGCAGCAAAATTGATGTTGCAATTCATGCTCGTGCATACTCAAACATAGAGATGCTCTTTTTTTTTTTTATCAAAACATGCAATGTAAGCCTTTGAAGCCTAACAAAATGAATCAAAATCACTGCTTGATGCTGTCATTGAGCTTCCAGTTTATCATCATGCGTTGACTTTCACCAAGTTGCGAGTGCTCTTCGGATCTATGATATATTGATTTGCCAAGTAGATTAAGTCAAATGTATAGCAACTTGTTTGGTTTTACTTTTTATATTTTGTTCATGAAACTTTCCTAATTCATTTTGATGTTATGTACTGTGCAGCTTTTCATTTAAATTATAGCTGCTATTAGAAAATGCTTCTCGAATTTCAATCTTACAAAACTCTTTGAATCATTGGATCAGAATCAAGTGAATCACATTTGAAAAACAAATAAATAACTTATTTACAAAACTCTTGTGAATATTTCTATCATGAGGTTTGTCAACAAGTTGCCATGTATTATTTTTCTCAATCATGTGTAACTCCTTCTTCATTGCAACTATCAAGTTTTGCTTCTTCAAAACCAACAGGCTCACAAACAGCGATGTTGCATCTTCGATAAACATCCAAAAGTAGTCTTGTGCCTCTCACAGGAATGTCCATACCATTTCAATTTCCCTATCTTCATTGCTTTCATCTATTTTGTAAGACTGGATTTTTGGCTCTTTGGAAATTGCTTTTATCCTATTTGTGTCATCCCAATTCCACTTTTAGTCTTCCATAAAATTCATATATCTGCCTATATATAATAATTTTACCATTTTGTGCCTATAAATTTTTATAAGCTTTTGCAACAGAGTTGTAGCTGAATAAATGCATAGAAAGGCTCTTTTGTCTAGTTTATCTCTCTTGATTTGTAGAACATGAGCGAAACATAAGCGTCTAAATATTTTAAGGAAATTTAGGGAGGGTTTTTAATCATACCAGGCCTCAAATGGTGTCATATCATTTATTGCTCTTGTAGGAGGAAGCCTATTTTGCAAATAAACGTGTTCGCTGATTCTGCCCAAAATTTCTTGGGCAAGTTCTTATCTTTTTTTTTAAACATCATATTATTCAAGCTACACCGCACAAGGGGCAAGTTCTTATCATGTAACATACATTGGGTCGTCTCCAATATAATTTTATTTCTTCTTTCACTGACTCTACTATGTTATGTAATGCACTGAACCGTCCACTGATGATGAATCCTAACCTCATCACAAAATCGATCAAATGCTTCAGAATATACTCTTTGCCGTTATCAGATCTAAGAGTTTGAATTTCACAACCATTCTCATTCTCCACTCCAGATTTTGAATTTCTAAAATACTTGTGCTACCTCTGACTTGTGCTTTAGAAAGAAGATCCAACACATACAACTAAAATCATCAATGAGTATAACATAATAATGACTACCATGCAAAGAAGATGTTCTTTGTGGTTATACAATATAAGTATACATTAATTACAGCTTCTTTGTCGCTCTGCATGTTGTCTTTGAAAACATGTGACATTTTCTTTCATTTGTACATCAATTTGCCCATCCTTCTCCAATGGATTTAGAGAAACTTTTTCCTCTCATTTTTACTTTGAAAATACCTTTGCCATTACTATCTTTAATTAAACAGCTTTCATTTTCAAACAAAACTTTATATCCCTTTTCAATTAATTTCCCAATAGTTAACACACATAGATTAATTTCAAAGACGCATAAGACATAAATAATAGACTGAGGTTGCTATTGTTCTTTTTTCTTTCACACGGCAATGTAGTTTCCATTTCCAACTCAAATTTTTTATGAGCATGCATTGCTTAGTTTCCTGAATAGATCCTTGTTATGTTTCATGTGGTTAGTACACCCATTGTCATTCAATCAATTCTCACTTGATTCGATGCTAGAGAAACATGTCGCAATGAACAAGTGATCCTTCTCTTCTTGTTCAATAATCTTTGCCCCGTCAGGATGTTGTTGATTCTTATTTTTACATATAATAGCTTTATGTCCCATTTGATTACACTTAGTGCGCTTAACATCAGGTCTTATCCAACCTCTAAATGGTAGATGACCTTTCTTTCCACAGTGTTGACAAGGCAGTGAAGATTTTATTCGAATTTCATTATTTTCTTTTGCATTGGCTGACGTTGAGTCTACTTCAATTTCACCAAAATCCTTCTTGAATTTACTCACATTTTTTTGCTTGGTTGCTAAAGCTGCTTTACATGTTGTTTCCTCTCTCATATGTCTTATCTATTCTTATGTCTTCAATGCATTAAGCTATTTTGCCAAAGAATTTTTTGAGAAATTCTTGGTATTCTCAAAGGTAGTGATGGATACTTCCTATCTTTCACGTATCGTTACAAGAATATTTTCAACAACTCTAGAATCAGTAAATTCTAATCCTAGACGTCTCACATTGTTTGCAATATTGACGTGCTTGTCAGAGTAATTTTGCATCATCTCAAAATCCTTCATTCTTTGATCTTTGAATTCTCGGATCAAGTTGAGAGCTTGCATGCCTTTAATTCTTTCATCTTCTTCATATTTTTTCTTGAGATAATCCCACAACTCCTTAGCTGATTTCAAGGACATGATTCTTGTGAAAATAGTGGTTGAGTCAGCAGCTAACAAGTAGACCTTTGACTTTGCTTTCTGTCTTCTTTTGCTTTTGCACTTTTATTTGTGACATGGCAGAATTGTTCAAGGGATTTCATAACATTCTTCAACTCCTTCCCACTTATCCAAAGCTTCCAAATACACCTAATACACATTGTCCAAAGTTGACAGTTTCTTTCGTTTAACACTGTCAGGGCGATTCTGGAGAAACTTGCTTCCGACTCCATGAGGTTAAACTTGCACACCGTATCCTTAGGAATAGGGTTATAAATACTGATTTGTTGTTGATTGAACAAGAACAGGAAAATAACGTAGAGACAACAATGGAAAAGAACAATGTTAATGAACATTAGAAAAGTTACAGTACATACATGCCGTCTGAAAACAACTCAACAAAGACAACAATTGGTTCATAAAAACAATAACTGCTAATAACTATTTGCAAACTGAACATCAGTTACTAAATTAAAAATAACTACCACCCAATACAATTTCTACATCAGCAGTACTAAACACAATAATCAACTTTGTTTTTGCAATTTGAGCTGACTTTTGCCATACTAGAAGTGTCATGGCAAGGGACATCATGTCTTTGCACTAAGCATACTAAAAGTTAGTTTTCCAACCTAGAATCATCTTTTCCAACTTCAGCGACGCGAACACGTAATTCACACTCATGTATAAGTTCGAAAATGCAGACATCTCCAACTTTTATGTCGTTGCCACGAACAAAATTCACCCATCCTCCACATAGAGTGTGATCTGTATTCACTCTAGTCGTTGGAACAGAATTAACAGTCCATTGTTCTCCCTTCAAATTATGAAGAATAATCTTTATCTTGCGGTTTGGAAGATGTGCCTTTGAGAATTGATGGGGTACATTCTGCATCATATCAATTATAAATCACTATCAACAAGAGCTTCAATGTTAATGGCAAGCACAGTGAATAGGAAGAAAACTTTACATAACAAATAATGCGGCCAATAAACTTAAAATAGGAAATATTCAAGAAGGAAAGATAAAATTGCAATATTGATCAATACAAAATTTCAAGAAAAGAAAACTATGATAAGATAACAATAACAGTTGGTACTTCTTGGAGAAATACAACATAGAAATTGCTTAGAATTCAATTTGTAAATCTCATAGCACTAATTGAGACGTTTGTCAAGCAGCATTTCACTAAGTATTGAAATATCATTCTAACATTCATTGAAGTGCAAGTACAGTAATAGTTCAAATCTACCAAGATTGACTCATTAATTAGGACTCGTATCACTATGGAATTGTGGATGGAATTTTCACTGAAATCATTTTTTACTGGTAATGTATACATCTTAAATGCTTCTTTTTTCCTTTATAAAATACATCTTAAATGCTTTAAGCTATGCTTGCCAAGTTACCATCCTCCACACATAAAAGGAGAAATACTGTTTCGGTAAAAATTAATATACTCCAACAAGATCAGTTTGTCAAGCAAATGAAACACTACCCAGGTTACTTAAAGATAAGGGCGGAGAGATAAAACAACATTATTTGGGAGGAAAATTATGAATTACAAAAGGAAAAAACTTACCAGAATACGTGGACCATCGACATTGAACGTTTTGATCATTTTAACAAAATAAGGAAAAGAGGAGGTAAATGATTCGGCTATTTTTTTCTCAGCATGCGATGATGATAACTTTGACAGTGCTGCCTCTGTGTGGAATTGAACAGTTCAATCATGAGTATTAAATAAAATAATAAGCTTTGGCATAAATATAAGGATTTGAATGCAAAATACTTTTTCCTAGACAAGTATCAGTTTGCTAGGGAAGATCAGATGAGTTTTAATACATATTTTTTAGACCCAAAATAAAATCAAAGGCAATTGTGTGTTTAGGCTATAAGCAAAGTCAAGGAAGTCACAATCTTTTCTTCAAGCATTCACAAGGAGGAAAACTAATTGTACTTTTGTGTATGTTGATGATATTATGATTACAGGAGATAACTTCAGAGACAGTTCAATATTAACTTCTTGAACAATATTGCAATTTAACTTTCCTTTTTTATCTTCAGTTGTCTGTATTCTATTTTACAATTTCTACTGGGCAGAGGGTATTGGTATTCATCCTCTGAAAGAGCTTTGCCCTATGGATTATAGGAGGAAACTCATGTAATCATTTTATGTTAGCTAATAACACACTCATTCTATACTATTACGTTTTTGGCCTACTCAAAGCAAAGACATTTTGATATGTCAAAGGAAATGCTTGAATGCAAACTTGCGAGTGCTCCCATTGAGCAAAATCACAAGAAAAGCTTTGACGAGGAAGGTGCCAAATTTATTGCAAACCTTGCAATTCCTTTCCACTAATCCGGAAGGTTGGACTAATTTGTTGCAAACCAGAAATAACAGAAGCAAGAAATTAAAGAGAATCCTAGAATTACAAATGAAATTTGAGTGTTTATTGATGATAAATCCCTAACTACACATAGCAATGCTCTACACAGAAAAAACACGCAATTCTCTGACCAAACAAAACATGATTCTTCCATGATACCCTCTATCTCTCCACAACTACCACCTCATATAACCAAATCCCAAATTACCCAACTAATTCTCACTTTCCCTCCTTGCCACCTCATTGTTTTCTCTTTAGTAGTTTCTCCTTACACAAAATCTCCATACTTTGAATTTATTCCCTTTGTCACTCAAGCCCAAGTCATCTGCTAAAGTTAAGGCACTACAGAAAGTATGTCCTTTTTAAGTAAAAACATGTGACATAACAGAAGTATATGCCGATAAATTATATATGAACTTCAAGATGATTCTTTATTGAAGCCATATATCAAATGACAAAAGAAAAGTGGTTGGTTATACAACTTTGACAAAAAAAGTGGTTGGCTACTCTAAGTTTAGGTACTGATTCATTAGAGTTGCATGTCCAAGATGAGATACATGTCCAAATAGACACACATTAGATGTTCTTATCAATTGGGTTCAGTTTAGTATCGAATTGATATACAACTCGTGTCTATCGTAAGATACTCATAAACCACGCTTAGGACCATTATAAAAAGGGGAAAAACTAGTTTGCACAATGAACATGAAGTTATCTTCTTAAGCTTTTGCAAACATCATACCAAAGCATGTGGTATCGAATTGACATCAGAAAGTTTTATTTACCAAATAGTTAAGTATTAAATAGTAAAAGTTAATGGATAAGAAAGAAATATTTTAACCAGAGTGTTCCTTCTTACAAGCCACCAAATCATGAGCTCTCTCACAAGAGTTACCTGCTTTTGGTCGTCTTCCTCGCTTAGTCTGGACAGGCGTAACTTCATTAACAGGCCTCTTCTTGATCCTTTTGCCGTTTGTTTGGGAGGGAACCGCGTCAGCCATGAACTGCTCAGGGGAAACAGACTTATTTGTGTCTTTTGCCTTTCTACCCCCTTGTTCGGTTTGAGCATTCCCACATTTTCCAACAAAATAAGAAGCTGCCTTCTCACAGAAACTATCTCCATCAAAGATTAAAACCTCAAAGAGTGATTTACCGTTGTACTTAAAGACAAGGAAATCATTCTGTTTCAAAGAGTGATCTTTAATGAATCGTTTCCAACCGTCCACGAAGTAAACAGTATCATCTCTAGTTGTCAGCCCTATATTCCACACAACTCCACTAGGACCTTTAAGGGTCACATTTTCGGGCAACTTCTTCTTTAAATTGTCTGAGAATGTTTTAGGAAGTGCCTGCAATTAAAATGTAAATTTCCATCTGAGATTAAAAGATACATCAAGCTGAATATCCCAAGAGATATTGGTAGAATATACATATACGTAAGAGCTAAACAACAATTTGCTTGAAAAACAGCTATTAATCATCTCCAGTACATGATTTACATAAATAGTGTTAGCAGAATCGGAAAAAAATAATAATAAACCAAGAGCTAAACATAATTATTTGCCTGAAAAACAGCTACTAATCAATCTCCTTATTCACTTCCTTTTATTTTCCTTTAATCAATCTACTTAAATGTAGATGCATGGTTCCTCTATTGCAATGCAAGCTCAAAACAAAGCATCTCAAAAGCAAACACTAGAAAGGGGGGAAGGGAAAAAAACAGATCTACAACTATTGTCAAAGTTCCTAAGCCATTATTTAAAAGCAAACACAAAAAGATCAAAACTTTCTTCAAAAGAATTAACTGCAGTTAAAGGAATGGTAGATAGATACAAAATGTAAAAGGTGGGCAAGTTAAAATAGTATGAATATGAAATGAAGTGCATGTACTCAACAACACCCAAATATGAACACTTTAGAAAGGTTTTATCTTTATTTTTATTTTATTTACAACATGAAAACAAGAAAAAGAGAAAAAGGAAACAAGAATGGAGGGAGTACTAACAAGTTGCTGTTCAAAATCGGTGCGAAGAAATTGGGTGAAATGGATGAATTGGAAATGGGTCCAGTAAATGTCTTCCTCCCATGATTTTTCCAGCAGACCGCATTCAACACCGCCATTAGAAGTGTCTGTGTACTTTGCTTTGCGACCTCCTTGTTCAGTATGAGCTTGTCCACGTTCAAGAATAAAATAAGAAGCTGCTTTCTCACAGAAGCTTTCTCCATGAAAGATTAAAACCTCAAAGAGTGATTCACCATTGTACTTGAACACAAGAAAATCATTCTGTTTCAAAGAGTGATCTTTCACGAATTGTTGCCAACCATCCGTGGAGTAAACTTTGTCATCTCTAGTTGTCAGCCCTATATCCCACACAACTCCACTAGGACCTTTAAGGGTCACATTTGCTGGCAACTTGTTCTTTAAATTGTCTGAAAATGTTTTAGGAAGTGCCTGCAATAAAAGTATAAATTTCCATTTGAGACTATGAAACATTGAGCTGAAGAATCTATGAGATGTTGGTAGACTAATATAACTACCTAAGAGCTAAACATAATTATTTGCTTGATTCTTAAAAAAAAACTATTTGCTTGAGAAACAGCCATTAATCATCCCAAGTACATGCTTGATGCTTTATGGTTTAAATTCAAACCACTTGTTGTAAAAACCAACAAGAACAGTGGAACAAATAACAGTGGCAACCAAAACTAAACAGCTTAAGCAACAATAGATTCAACCAATAACAAATCTAGAACCTATGGGTAATACAAATCCAGACAATCAATCCAAATACATACAAGATAAAGAGAGAAGAGGAACAAACACACTAAGATCGTTTACCTAGTTCGGACCTAATTGACTTACTTCTGGGGGGAGAGCAACTCTCTAATCAACTATCAATTAGTCTTAACAAGAGATACAAAAGAGTTACAAAAACTTAGCTTACAATGTTCAACATGAACAAACCCTAATTTCTACCTTTCTCCTTTCTGTCACGAGAGTTACAAAAGTGACCAATAAATTATTCTCAATTGTTCAACAAGAGCAATCCCTAATTTCACTCTACTCCTCAATGATAATCACTACCCGGTGTCCAGAATGTGTTTCTCAACCCTAGAAAGTACAATCTCTCCCAAGATCCAACAAGAGCAATCCCTAATTTCACTCTACCCCTCTTTTGGTTCTCACTCTTGGTTACAGAAAAAAGAAAAAAAAAAACAAAACGCCAGATCCGCACACCAGCACCTGGCGCACGGCATGGAGCGTCTGGCACCCAAGACAGACTCAACACGCAATCCTGTGCAGCCAAAACATGCTCGGCGCAGCATGGTGCAAATTGGCAGCCCCCAGCCAGCCCCTGCTGCTGTCAAACGCCCGACCTTGCACCTAGCGCAATCTGGCAGGATGTCCAGATACTAATTTGAAGGCAGTTTTTCAACAATTTACATAACGTTTGCAGAACAAGGAAAAGAACAATAAACCAAGAAACCCTTAAATTAAAATCTCCTTTTTCACTTCCTTATCTTTTCCTTTATAGCCACAAAAGCATGACTCTTTTGCAATTCAAGCTCAAAACAAAGGGTCTTAAAAGCAAAAATAGAAACTTTAACCAAAAGCTCAAAAATTTCTTCAACAGAAGTAATTGCAGCTAATGAAATTGTAAAAATATAGAAAATTGAAAAAGTGGGCAAGTTAAAATAATGAAAAAAATAAATAAAAGAAGTTGAAAAATAGTATGAAGATGAAATAAAGTGCATGTACTGAACACCCAAATATGAACACTTGAGAAAGAAAAGGATAAAGGAAAGAAAAGAATACTTACAAGTTGTTGTTCCAAATGGGTGGTTTGAAGAAATTGGGTGAAACGGATGAATTGGAAATGGGTCCAGTAAATGTGTTCCTCCCAAGACCGGCTGCTGTTTTGTGTTCCTCCTCCTCCTCCTCCCATTTGAATTAACACGGTGAGAGAATGAAATGGTTCAAAGTTGTAAGGTTTTGGTTGTAGCAAGACAGAGGGGTACAGGCTGCTTTAAACCTCAACAGTTTACGAGGAAGACGAGTGACACAAATCAAGAAACATTCATTCTAGTCAATGTCCTAGACCCTCTAGTCATCTTAAATCTTTTACTTTTTACTGCGTAGTATAGAAGCATCTTTTAGTTTTTTCATTTTTATTACCTGAATTTTTACTTTTTACTGCTCTCTCCAGCAGCTTCTACTTTCTATAACACTTAAATTTTTATTGGATGAAATTCATGTGGGTCTTACCATTTATATGAAATCTATTTCTAATGTGTGGTATCCACGTGGATTATGTTAGTTAAGGATTTAAAAATGATAATTGATAAATGTTATGTTGAAAAAATTACTTTTTATTGTTTCAATATCTTGAATGCACAATTTCCAAAATAAATTTCTACTTTAAACTTCTAAACAAAGACAATAACATTTTCAAATAATTAATGAGTATGAATGTATATAAAATACCCTTTGTGTGCGTATGTAGTAAATTTTGTTTTTTCATACTTCATTTATCCCAAAATAATTGGCACATTTCATTTTTTTAATACAATATTAACCACTAACTTTTTCCAATTGTACATTATAATTAATACTTTTTTTTATAATTTTTCAATTTGCATTTAGAACCATTTCTCTGTCTCTTTCATTTAAACAATTTTCTTAATATGTGTAAAAGAAACAAATGGTTCATTTATTTTGGGATAGAGAGAGTATTTGAAGTCACTTCGTGATACTCCCTGTGATCAAATTTATAAACAAAAAACAATTTTTTAGATTCATTGAATAACAAATTTATTTGACACATATATATACCAGATACATTAGATATTTAATAAATCTAAAAAGTTATTTTTTATTTATAAATGTGATCGGAGAGAGTATTAATTAGGAATATATTTGGAAAAGAAATAATAAATGTATCTAGTAATTTAAAAAAAATGTTTATATTTATGGAGAAAATTTTAGTCAAATGAGTGATTATATTTATGGACATTGTGAGCCTAATTTTTTACCATAATTTTTGTTTTGAAAAATTATAAAAAGTTTCTCCCAAAAAAATAAATTCAAAATTTCGGTTTGTTAAGATCTTTTTTTTTGGGGGGTGGTATCCTTAAAGATTTTTATCTTGCAAGAATCAATAATATACTTAACCCTTGAAATCATTAGAAAGTATCTTTCAATGTTTAGGAATAGCAAGTTTTTGAATAAAACATACCAATAGAAGACATATTTAAGAATTAAACTAATTAAGACAAGATAATTGAGTATCTAAAGATGTATTCATAGATATTGAAGAATTTTTTGTACATTTAAAAATCATAGATATTGAAGTATCTAAAGATTAATTTTCTTAATTGTTTACCGGACAATGTCTTAGTACTACCCGCTTGACTCCACTCAAGTGTTAAAATGCTCCGGTTGTTTTAAATTGTTTACTGACTACATATGATCGTTGCAACACAGCCCTTGACTGGTATGTTCATGCAGATATTCTTGATTTGTCCAAGTCATTTATTGAGTTTCTTTTCAATTTTTCATGTGTAGGACGCCACACATAACAAAGTCATGAAGTTAACCTCTTTTTCATTTTGTTTTTGGCGTCTGTGTTCCCACCTATGTGACCAAAAGTCAGGCAAGGTTATTTTAGACTATGAGTGTGACGATGAAGAAACATATGCGAGGTTTTGAAATAATGTGAATGGTGAAGGTAGATTCTAAGTCCATATAGTATTGAATGGGAGGATAGATATGAAAATAAGCGGTTCATGTGAGTACAACTCAGTTGATAGATATATTGCGGAAGGTTTGGCTTAACAAAAGGTGTGGAAAGAGGATTACTTTGCTCATACTATGTTCACCCTAGAATTTCTTTTCCGATTTTGCAATTCGTGGACGATACAATTATTTCTTGTGTGGATTCGGTTGAGAATCTGTGGTGAATCAAGGCAATCTTGATGAAGTTTGAGATGGTGTATGAACTTAAGGTGAATTCAACAAAAGCAACTTAATTGTCATCAATGTTAATGACGAGTTTATGAATATGGCTTCCACTTTTCTGCCATGTCACGTTGGTTCTGTCTGATTCAAATTTCTAGGAATACTGATTAGTGTTAACTCATCTGTTAATGAAGAGTTTATGAATATGGCTTCCACTTTTCACAGGTTCGGTCGTGGCAACGACATTTTTTTATGAACTGATAAATGGTGTGGCTTAGCAGGTTTTTCATAACTATATCCGCAGCTGTGCAACTAAGCTTTGGATAGGGAGGATGTGATTTTCCAACAAGGGTGGATTGGAGGGGTCTCATTGGACTTGGAAGTGGGAATTGGAGGGAAATTTGTTCGATTGGGAGGAAGAAAGGATAAGGTTTGACCCGGATTCCAAAGGTAACCAACTTAACAGTTTTCAAAAGCATTCACAGGCACACTTTCTGCTTCCACAACCACCAACCTCGCTGGCGGAGGGGGGAAGGATTTCTTTCTCCCTGACATTCTCAAACTCATAACCCCTGGACTGTGACAGGACCTCACAAAATGTTCTTACCCCGTCACCAACCTACCACTCTTAGTGAGAGTCACCTCATGTTCATACGAAGAAGAAGGACGAGGTTGATGAGAGTGTCATGGTTTGGGAGAATCCCTCCCAAACCTTGTCATGTTGATTCTCAGACTAAGATCATTCACTCTAATCTCTTGCAATTTGGACAGAAACACCCCAGCTTCCTGCATTCCATAGAATATCACAAAACCGAGCCTTTGTCCCCTCAAAATTCCTTTTCGCCAGTACAAAAATATTGCCAGCCCTGCTGATACTGGTAAATTCATCTATGCTGAGTTTTATATGAACAATTGAGCAACAGAATGTTTCTTATTTTTAGTCATTGTACATCAATGATATTTTTTCTTGATGTGGCCTTGTATGATTGCTATAAGTTCACTTATTAATAGTTATTCTCTTTTTATTTTCAGCCTTTACTCCAACTTTAAGCTCAAATAGCTCAACGAAATAAAATAATTCAGCAATCATCTATCTATTAGAGTACGATTGTTACATATAAGTCATTAAGTCGAAAAATGGCATGTCAATCTATCTATTAGAGTACGATTGTTACATTTAAGTCATTAAGTCAAAAAATGGCATGTCAATAGTGCTCTAACATGCATTGGTCCTAGTTTATCCATCAAACCACTAAATGTACATGAAATAAGATTCAAGAATTATTTTACAATCGGGTTAACTGACTATGAAAGTGACTCTAATAGCTGGCTGAGTCTTCAAGTTGTTTTAGAAGATGCATCTTCATGCATGAACTCTCTTCAAGGCTACTGAATGTTATATAGACAATCACAAATTCGCAATGATATGAACGAAAAAGCAGAGGCGTAATAGATAATTAATACATTCTATGATCTTGATTAGTGATGAATTTACGAAGAGACAGCGCGAATGGTGTCGTGTAAAACATGTACGAAGAGACAGCATGAATTTACAGACATGCATAACATAAAGTCTTTTGCGACTCTAACTACAAAATTGATTCATCTGTCTCACGAACAGAATGTTAGCAGGTAGATGGATGGAACAATAGCAAACTACATGCTATTAAGTTTCACATGCTCATTTTGATTTTGATGGTCAAGACCGTCCTTTCAACCTGGCAGTCTAGCCCATCTTTTCCAACCTCAGCACTGCGAACACGTAATTCAAACTCATCAATAAGTTCGAAAATGCAGACATCTCCAACCTTTATGCCATTGGCACGAACAAAAGCCATCCATCCTGCAGATAGAATGTGACTTGTTTTATGTCGCCCTTTAGCTATAGCAACAGCATTAACAGTCCAACGTTCTCCCTTCAAATTATGAAGAATAATTTCTATATTTCCTTTTGGAAGATGTGCCATTGAAAATCCACAGGGTACATTCTGTCAAGTATAAATCAGTATCAGCAAGAGCTTCAGTGTTAATGCCAAGCACAGTGAATAGGAAGAAAACTTAACATAACAATGGGAAAGTAAAAATTGAATATAGTTCAATACAAACTTTTAAGGTAAGAAACTATGATAGCAAAACAATTGGTACTTCTTGGAGAAATAGAACATAGTAACTGCATCTACACTGAGTATGTAAGTATCATTCCAACATGCATTGAAGTGCAAGGGCAAGAATAGTTAAAATCTACAAGGTTGACTCATTAATAAGGACAGGTATCTGTATCACTATGGAGTTATGGATGGAATTTTCTTTGGGACCATCTTTTACTGGTAATATATACATCTTAAATGCTTTATTCCATGCTTACCATCCTCCATATATAAAAAGATGAATGCTGTTTCGGTAAAAATTAATAAACTCCAACCAGATCAGTTTCTCAAGCTAATGAAACACTACACAATTACTTTAAATAAGGGCGGAGAGATAAAACAACATTATTTGGCAGGTAAATTAAGAATCGCAAAAGGGAACAACTCACCAGAATACATGAACCACCGACACTGAACTTTTTTATTATTTTAACAAAATATGGAAAAGAGGAGGTAACTGATTGTGCTATCTTTTCCTCATCCTTTCTTCATGACTTTGACAGTGCTGCCTCTGTGTGAAATTGAACAATTCAATCATGAGTTTTTTTTTTTTAAGGATAGGTTCTGGCATAAATATAAGAATTTTTTTGATCTTATTTTTTAAAAAATTTATGACTATTTGTTATATAAGAATTTGAAAGCAAAATACTCTTTTCTGGACAATTATCAGTTTGCTAGGGAAGATCAGATGAGTTTGATAACAGAACCAAGAAATTAAACAGAAACTGAAAATTGCAAATGGAGTGTTTATTGATCATCTGCTAAAGTTAAGGCCCTATCAGAAAGTATGTCATTTTTGAGTAAAAACAACAAGTGATATAAAAAAAATTATAAACCCATACAATATATATGAACTTCAAAATGATTTTTGATTGAAGTAATAAATCAAATGATAAAACAAAAGTGATTGGTTATACCAATTTGACAAAAAAAGTGGTTGGCTACTCTAAGTATAGGTACTGATTCATTAGAAATAATCAAAACTGATCATAGTGAATCAGGATTCAAGATGAGATTCATGTCCAAATATATACACACTAGATGTTCGTATCGATTCGGTCCAGTTTAGTATCAAATCCAGATACGACTCGCCTGTGTCATTTGATACAGATAAAAACACGCTTAGGACCATTATAAAAAGGGGGGAAATGTAGTTTGCACAATGAAAATGCAGTTATCTTCTTAAGCTTTTACAAACTTCATAGCAAAGAATGTGCAGCATAAAAAACCCATGGCATCAGAATGTTATAGTAACCAAATAAGTTAGAATTAATATAGTAAAAGTTAATAGAAAAAGAGAAGTGTTTTGAACCGAGTGTTCTTTGTTACAAGCCCTCAAATCAAGTGCTCTCTCTCTAGAATTAGCATCTTTGGGTGGTCTTCCTCGCTTCTTAGTCTGGACAGGTGTAACTTCTTTAACAGGCTTCTTCTTAGTCCTTTTGCCGGTTGGCTGGAAGGGAAACTGTATAGTTGTGGTCATAGTGGGTGCATCAGCCATGCATTTCTCAGGGGAAGCAGATTCAATGCCAGCATTAAAAGTCTTTCCGTTGGTAGTTTCAAAAGGTACAGCTAATGGCGTTCTTATACTGTTAAGACGCTGAAATTTCTCAGGTGAACCACATTCAACACCACCATTAGAAGGAGTATTGACTTCTTCAAAAAAAATTGTTTGAATTCTTTCCTTTGTTACCCCCTTGTTCAGTATGAGCTTTTCTACATTCTAGAACAAAATAAGAAGCTGCTTTCTCACATAAGCTTTCTCCATTAAAGATTAAAACCTCAAAGAGTGATTCACCATTGTACTTAAAGACAAGGAAATCATTCTGTTTCAAAGAGTGGTCTTTCACAAATCGTTGCCAATCGTTCACGAAGTAAACAATATCATCTCTAGTTGTCAGCCCTATATTCCACACAACTCCACTAGGACCTTTAATGGTCACATTTTCAGGCAACTTCTTCTTTAAATTGTCTGAAAATGTTTTAGGAAGTGCCTGCATAAAAGTATAAATTTCCATTTGAGATTAAGATACATTGATTGAAAAACCGATATTAATCATCACAAGTACATGATTTCAGTACGTGATTTAGGAAGTGCAGTTAAAGGAATTGTAAAAAGATAAAAAATTTAAAAGGCGGGCAAGCTAAAATAATGAAAAATATTATGAACATAAAATGAAGTGCATGTCCTCAATATGCAACACCCTAATAAAGAAAGGTTTCATTTTTCTTTCATTTAGAACATGGAAGGAAAGAAAAAATGAAAAAGAAGTACATACAAGTTGATGTTGAAAATCAGTGGTGCTTTGAAGAAAAAGGGTGAAATGGATGAACTGAAAATGGTTCCAGTAAATATCTTCCTCACGTGATCTTCTTCCACCTCCCATTTGAAACACGATAAGTGAATGAAATAGTTCAAAGTTTCAAGCTTTTTTGTTTTAGCACGAGAACAACAAGAACACAAAGAAAGAGACAATATTTTTTATTCACCAACAATACATCGAGTATGTTTGATTTGGTAAAAAAACAAAACATATTCAGTTGTATAATGTTTGGTTATTAAGCTGTTTCAAAGACATAATAAATTGGGGTAAGGAACATGACAAAAAAAACTCAAATTTTTATCCTTTACTAAATTATGTTAGGATTTTTTTATCATAAAAAACCAAAATAGATTTTTGTCCAAAAAAAAAATTATATAAGACAAAAATTTATTCAATATCAAGGTTGTGTTGTTCTATCTTGTATTGTCTTATTTTTATTTTTTTGTCAATGTTTGTAAAATGTATAAAAAGAGTTTTATAGACACTCTTTTTAACTATATATCTAACATCCACTTCTTTCTTTTTTTGTCAAACTCACACTTTAAAAATAGGTTTCACATAAAATGGTAAGACCTACATGAATTTAAGTGTTAGTGAAAGAAGCTAAATAATAGCAAAAATTTTGTTTTTGTCAACTTGATCACCCAACCTTAACCAATCAGAAATATGGTCAAGTTAGTTAGTTTGATTCATTTAAATGGCCGTTTGTTATAGATTTTTTAGTGTTTCATATTGTTTTTTGTAAATATTATCGATGAGTTTAAAAAACAAACGAGGACAACAACAAATCCCCTTTGAGACTATTGAAAAATGGTCAATGGTGCTATTTTATATAATAAAATAATTCCCATGCCTATTTATTTTTTTTAATAAAAATTGGTATGACAACTTATTTTTAAAAATCATTTTATTTTAAGTATTTTATCATTTTGTTACGACTTTCTTTGAATAATAAAATTTCAGAAAAAAATTAACACGGGAAGCTATTTTGAATAGTTAGCTTCTCAAAAATTATTCTTTAGACTTTTTTTTTGGTGAAAAATGTGTGATTTTTATTATATTCAATCTTTAAAAATAAATATCTAAGTTACTAAATGTTAAAATTACTCTTTTAATTTATAAAGTATGAGTTCAAAATAACTTTTAGTATTTTTGAGTAAATTTTCATAAAAATCATTTTTACAGATATAAAGTAAAAATCACTATTTTTTAATCTATAATTGTTGAGACGAAATAGTTAATCATTTAGTTAATTGGGTGTGTAAGACAATTAAGCAAAAGTAAAAAAGAAAGTGTGTCATCATCTAAAGCATCATTACTTATACTTTTCCATTTGTTCCTTCATTAGTTATATGAGAATGCAGCTTATTACAACCCAGCAGTGTCAAGAAATCTGCGTTGGTTGAAGCCCCCGGGCAGGAACGTTGAAGTGCAACATTGACGCAACGCAACTATGTTTCGATCAGATAATCTATATGGATGCGGCTTGTGTCCAAGGGACGAAAATGGCATGCTTGTTCAGACATTTTCTCGATGGAAGCAAGGCACACATACAGCAAAACCTTAAACAAGTGTTAATTTGGAACAGGGGGAGTATTTGCTTGTCTTGTATAATTTGTCATTTTTTTTTTATAGGATTATAGTTTGTCATTTTAAAAGACCAATTAAACATTAATTACATTTTTCAAGTAATATATCATTATTTATTATATTAATAACATACATTACATTCCTAGTTTATCCATCAAACAACTAAATGTACATGAATTAAGATTCAAGAATTAGTTCACAGCCGCGTTAACTGATTATGCAAGTGACCCAAATAGTTGGCCGAGTCTTCAAGTTGTTTGAGAAGACGCTTCTTCAAGTATGGCCTTTCTTCAAGGCTACTGAATGTTTATATAGACAATCACAAATTCACAATGATATGAACTACAAAGCAATGGGATTATAGATAATGATAATTAATACATTCTATGTGAATGGCGTCGTGCAAAACATATATGAAGAGACAGCATGAATTTACTCGCAGGCATAAAGTCTTTTGCGACTCTTACCACAAAATTGATTCATCTGTCTCACAAGCAGAATGTTAGCAGGTATATGGATGCAACAGTAACTAGCTAGATGCTATTAAGTTTCACATGCTCATTTGGATGGTCAAGACCTTCCTTTCCAACCTGGCAGTCTAACCCTTCTTTTCCAACCTCAGTGATGCGAACACGTAATTCACAGTCATTTATAAGTTCGAAAATGCAGACATCTCCAATCTTAATGTTATTGGCATGAACAAAAGACATCCATCCTGCACATAGAGTGTGACTTTTTGGCACTTTAGCTGTAGGAACAGAATTGACAGTCCAACATTCTCCCTTCATATTATGAAGAATAATCTTTATCTTGCCTTTTTTAAGATGTGCAGAAAATTGACGGGGTATATTCTGCATTATATCAATTTATAAATCAGTATTAGCAACAGCTTCAGTGTTGATGCCAAGCACAGTGAATAGGAAACTTTACATAACAAATAATATGACAAATAAACTTCAAATGGGAAATATTTGAGAAGAAAGAAAGTTCGAATTCCAATATCATTCAATACAAACTTTTAAGGAAAGAAAACTATGATAACAAAAACAATCGGTACTTCTTGAAGAAATGGAACATAGTAATTGCTACGTGTCTTGGCAGTAGTTGAGATGTTTGTCAAACAGCATCTTCACTAAGTAGTAAGTATTGAAATATCATTCCAACATGAATTGAAGTGCAAGATCAAGAATAGTTCAAATCTACCAAGGTTGACTCATTAATTAGGATAGGTATCATACAAAATTATGGATGGAATTTTCTTCGAGACCATCTTTTAATGGCAATTTATATACTCCAACCAGTTTCTCAAGCAAATGAAACAAACCACAAAAGGGCAGAGAGATAAAACAACATTATTTGGGAGGTAAATTAAGAATCACAAAAGGGAACAACTCACCATAACACATGAACCACCGACATGAAACGTTTTGATTATTTTAACAAAATACGGAACAGAGGAAGTAAATGATTGTGCTATCTTTTCCTCATCATTTCTTGATAACTTTGACAGTGCTGCCTCTGTGTGGAATTGAACAATTCAATCATGAGTTTAAGAAAAAGGATAGGCTCTGGCATTAATATAAGAATTTGAATACAAAATATTCATTCCTTGACAAGTACAGTCTGCTAGGGAAGATCAGATGAATTTTAATACCAGAAGTAAGAAATTAAAGAGAAACCGAGAATCACAAATGGAACGCGAGTGTTTATTTATGATAAATCCCTACTACCCAAAGAGCAATCCTCTACACAGAAAACAAACAATTATCTGGCCAAACAAAACAATGATTCATCCATGATACCCTCTATCTCTCCCCAACTCCCACCTCATATAACCGAATCACCAACTAACCAACTAATTTTAACTTTCCCTCCTTGCCACCTCATCATTCTCTCTTTTCTTATTTCTCTCGCATAAACTCTCCTTACTTTGGGCTTATTCCCTTTGTCACTGAGGCAATGTCATCTGCTACTTTAGGTACTGATTCATAAGAAATAATCAAAATTCATCATAAACCACGCTTAGGACCATATAGATGAGATTCGTGTCCATATACATACACACTAGATTTCCGTATCGATTGGGTCCAGTTTAGTACAAATCAAGATACGACTCGCCTGTATCGCTAGATACTGATAAACCACGCTTGGGAGTTGGGACCATTATAAAGAGGGGGAAAAAACTAGTTTGCACTTTGCACAATGAACATGGAGTTATCTTCTTACAAACTTCATAGCAAAGCATGTGCAGCACAAAAACCATGACATCAGAAAGTTATAGTTACTAAATAAGTTAGAATTCATATCGTAAAAGTTAATGGAAAAGAAAGAAATATTTTAACCTGAGTGTTCCTTGTTACACGTTCTCTCCCAAGAATTAGCTTCTTTTGGTGTTCTTGCTCGCTTCTTAGTCTGGACAGGCGTAACTTCTATAACAGGCTTCTCAGGGGAAGCAGATTTAAAACCAGCATTAAAAGTATTTCCATTAGTAGTTTCAAAAGTTAGAGCTAAAGGTGTTCTTATACTGTCAAGACTCTGAAATTTCTCAGGTGAAGCACACTCAACGCCACAATTAGGAGTATTGACTTCTTCAACATAATTGTTTGAATTCTTTCCTTTGTTACACCCTTGTTCAGTGCGAGCTTGTCCACATTCTAGAACAAAATAAGAAGCTGCTTTTTCACAGAAGCTTTCTCCATCAAAGATTAAAACCTCAAAGAGTGATTCACCATTGTACTTAAAGACAAGGAAATCATTCTCTTTCAAAGAGTGATCTTTCACGAATCTTTGCCAACCGTCCACGAAGTAAACAGTGTCACCTCTAGTATTCAGCCCTATATTCCACACAACTCCACTAGGACCTTTAAGTGTCACATTTTCTGGCAACTTCTTCTTTAAATTGTCTGAGAATGTTTTAGGAAGTGCCTGCAATAAATTTATAATTACATTGAGCTAAAGAATCTAAGAGATGATGGTAGATTAATATATCTACATACGAGCTAAACATAGTTATTTGCTTCAGAAACAGCCATTAATCATCTCAAGTTGGTAGACCAAGGTTTTCAGGATTTACACAGACAGCTTTTGCAAAGCAAAGAACAGAATAGTAAACCATGAAAACCTACACTACAGTCTCCTTTTTCACTTTCTTCTCAGCCACAAAAGCGTGATTCTATTGCAATTCAAGCTCAAACCAAAGTGTCCCAAAAGCAAAAAATAGAAACTTTAACATGGTATCCATAACCAAAAGCTCAAAATTTTCTTCAAAAAAACACGCTGCATTTAAGGAATTATAAAAAGATAAAAGATAAAAAATTCAAAAGGTGGGCAAGTTGAATTAACAGAAAAGAAGAATAAACTGTCAGTTTAGTCCCTAAACTATCACTTTCTCACGAATTTAGTCCCTAAACTATTAAAATGAACTAAAAGATCCCTAAACTATTCTCCTATCCAACTATATAATCCCTCAGTTAACAAAATTGAGTGGTTATTCAAAAAACAAATATGATGTATAACCAATAATCAAAAGCTCAAAACTTTCTTCACTGCAGTTAAAGGAAATGTAAAAAGATAGAGAATTTAAAAAGTGGGCATAGTGAAAATAAGAAAAAATTGAAAAAGGTTTCATTTTTAGAGAAAAAAGAATGAAAAAAGTAGTTACAAGTTGTTGTTGAAAATCGGTGGTGCTTTGAAGAAAAATGGTGAAATGGATGAATTGAAAATGGGACCAATAAATCTCTTCCTCCCATGATTTGCTGTTTTGTGTTCTTCCTTCTCCCATCACTTTTTTGTTTTAACAAGAGAACAACACAAACAAAGGTACAAGGTTTAAGCCTTGTTAACACTTCACAAGGAAAGAACATAAAAGGTTCCTCCCTTTAAGCCTTGCGACAAAATCAATTTTATTCTCGGACTAAAAAATGAACTTTGTAAGACTCACGGCTATATCATGACTATAATTAACGGGTATTTGAGTAAATCATATTTTACAGTAAAAATCAATATTATTAATATTTTTTTTAATAATCGTACCAAAAAAAACATCTGATTTGGGATGAAGAATATTTTCTCCGTCTCAAAATAATAGTCGTTTTAGGTTTATATAAGGTTTTTAAGAAAATGAAAATGATTAACTGTGTTAATTTTAATGATAAAATTATTTTCATTTATTAAAATACCCTTATTAATTGTAGTTAGTGAAATAGTTAAGTTGAACGAAATCAATAATAAGGATAATATTGATATTTTAAAGTGACGATTATTTTGAGAAAAAAAAATTCTTAAAAGAGACAATTATTTTAAGACGGTTGGAATATATCATTTCTCCATCTTAAATGTGGTATGTGAGTTAGTGAATGTACTGAAATTAGGGGTGGACATGGTTCAATTCGGGATGAAAACTGAACCGAAGATTCAAGTTGTGAATAATGTGAGACGATTGTTTTCCTTAATTTTTCTACTAGACAACCCAAAATTCTACCTCCTTGACTCCAATCAAGTGTTAAATTGCCCTAGTTGTATTTCAACCATTGCTTTGTGACTAACGTCAGAGAATTATTTTTCCTAATATTTATTTAGTAGGTAATGACAGCATCCTACTCACTTGGCACATTAAGGACAGGATCCTACTATCTGATCACTGGTAAGTGTGTGTACTTAGATAAGTGTTATCAATTTCAACTCAAAAGGATACTAAAAGTATTTTCGTCCAAAGAAATAGGCAAGAACTCCACGTTGAAACCTCAGGCAGGAATGTTGAAGTGCGACAATGACGCACCAATGTTTCGATCGGATAAACTATACGGACGTGGCTTGTGTCTAAGGGACGAAAATGGCATGGTTATCTAGACATTTTCTCGATGGCAGCAAGGCGCACCTACAACGACCGACTCAGAAGCACGGACACTCATGGAGGCTTTGAAACGGTTAAGTTCATGGTGTCCTTGTAGCATCACTCTTGAAACTGATAAAGTGATTAACAGATGTTACGAATTTGGTAGCATCATAAGGAAATGTAGGGAACTCATGTTACCTTTATTAACAAACGACAATTGTGTTTCTTATGAGCTTGCTAGATCATCTCATTTTTATGCTAGTCCGGTGTATTTCAATAACACTCCAACTTGTATTACAAATTTGGTTATGAATGAAATGACATAAGCTTTCTCTCGTCAAATATCAAATTATGAGACGTGAAGTTTTTATTGCACATTTTCTTTAAAGTCATTACCAAACACACTTCTATTAATAAATAGGATTAACTTTTTAAAACTATTGTGTAACATTTATCGATTTCTTAATGTTTGGGTAGAAACATTTTTTTTACGTAATATTTTTGTAGAAACCTTAAACGGTTGTTAACAAGACAACTTATCGATTTCTTAATGTTTGGGTAGAAATCTTGTTTACGTAATATTTTTGTAGAAACCTTAAACGATTGTTAATTGGAACAGATAGAATATGAGTTTTATTTTTCCCACCTTATGTCTTTCCTTGCATGCTCTGTTTTTTTCCAAAATTACCCCTGATTCGGATTTCGTTTTCCGGATTGAATTGTTAGAATTTTCCAGATTTATCCAGATTTCCAAATCCGGAATGGCCTTTTTCCAGAACTTTTTCAATTTTAAGCTTTGAGATTCGTAAACTAAATGCAAATAAACATATAAAACAAAAATAAAAAGACAAAGATAAAAACAACTCATTTCATTGATATTTGAATAATACATTACAATAATGTTGAAGATTTTTACATAAGAACCTAAAACTATTTCTAGGGGTAAGTTAAACTAGTGGCTCCGGTTGATAGAACATACCAGTAGCTTCCCTGTTGGAGGGAAGACAGGGGAGGAGGAAAGAGGAGGGTGGGAAGAAGAAAACAATGCCCCTGAGCCCCATTGATTGTTCATACAATCCCTAAAAAAATTCAAAGAGACTTGTTTCTATGAAAGGCCAACGATGGAAAACCATGGTTGTAGAAGGAAGAGGAGGAGAGGGTTGTAGAAGGAAAAGGAGGAGAGGGTGGGAGAGAATGGTGTGGTTTGGAAGGCTATTTATAGGGAAGGAATGATTGCATGAAGTGTATCTACACTTAATGCAGTCAAAAAACGTGTAAAAACACGTTTTCTTGACTTGACCCAAGACCAAAACAATTGACAAACGTGTTCTGTGAGGTGTAGACCACCGGCTAAAAGATTCTGATGCAGTCCGGATTTTATAATCCGGATTACACATGAATTCCAAATTATATAATCCGGAAACATACGATTCTGGTTGAAACAAACGAAACTTGGTACTTTCGGTAGGGTGAATGGTGGTTCGAATTGTATAATCCGGACAACCTTCAGTATAAGATTCTTTTGTATGGACCACATTGCAACAAGAGTTTATGTGGTCCACAACATCCAAGGACCTATATAAATGCACCCTCTCCGGTTTTCAGCTTCAATACCAGCAAAATACACAAACACATCAAAGAAAACCATGCAAATGTTTGTCATTAAGCTGAGGATCTTTCTCACGCTGTCGCAAATAGATAGCTCTCTATTTGACGGCGTGATGAAGATCTTCAGCATGCTGTCAAAGATACAAACAAACACACCAAAGAGATCATGAATATTTTTGTCATTGTGTTGAGGATCTTTGTCATGTTGCCACAAAATAGATTGCTCTCTATGTGCCAACATGGTGAAGATCCTCAGCATGCTTTCAAAAATATATAGATTTAAAGCTGCCTCCTTGATAGATAGATAACTCAAAAATATCAAGAGGTTGTTATGAGTTAGATCTTGTTGTCTGCCAAACGAATATGTCATTTGGCAAGTCAGCAGGATCTAACTCAAAGAAATCCTCTTGAAAACACATTCCCAAAAGATTCAACATTTCTATTATTATGGTTTTTTTTAACTGTTTATTTGTCTTATGTCGCTTCTATTTATGTTATGTACCTTTGTTCTATTATTTTTCAAGGCATTCGCAACGAAAACGATCCCAATAAAGGGTCTGATGCAGTTCGGACTTTATAATCCGGAATAACTTCATGCATTCCAGATTATAAAATCCGAAAACCCTCAGTAACATTATGGTCGGTGCCATTTTACCAAAGGTAAGGCTAGTTAGTGGAGTTTGAATGCATTTTTTGACGGTTTTGAATGTGGAACACGTTTTATTTGACTGTAATTAAGACCTATGACTGATTTAAATCTATAAAAAAGCCTTGGATCTTCAACATTTTCCTTCATTCTTCTTCACCTCCTTTCTTACATTTTCTTCAAAAAAAAATTTAGTTTTTTAGGAGTGTTTGTGGTGTCATGGTCATTGTTGACCGCTCATACGACCTCTGCATTGCAGTTTATGCGGGGTCATATAACGGTCAACGAAGACCCTTGACATCAAAGAAAGACACAAAATATTCATATCGTATTTGTCCAGATTTTATTTTCCAGAAACACTAACAATTTGGTTCGGAAAACGAAATCCGGACAAGAAGTATTATTGAAATTTTTGCAAGGCACGCGAGAAGGCAGCAAGGTGGAAAAAGTAAAACTCAGAATATTTGTCTGTCTTACATCATTTGTCATTTTAAAATATCAAACATTAGTTACATTTTTTGACAACATGAATTTACTGACATGCATAAAATGCATAAAGTCTTTTGTGATTCTTACCACAAAATATACATCTTCATTGAAGATTGATTTATCTTTCTCACAGACACGAACGTTAGCAGGTAGATGGGACAGTAGCTAGCTAGTAAGTTTCACATTCCCATTTTGATGATCAAGACCTTCCTTTCCAACCCCAGATATACGAACTTGCATCACATAATCAGAAACGAGCTCAAAAATACAAGTGTCACCAAAATTGATGTCATTATCACGAACAAAGGAGTTCCATCCCCCACAAAAAGTGTGAATAGTTGTTTCCCCTTGAACATATGGGACAGAGTTCACAATCCAACATTTTCCTCTTGAATTACGAAGCGTAACTTCTGTATTGCAAGCAGGGAGATGTGCAGTAGAGAACTGGCATGGGATTTTCTACAACAAGTTTCAATAATTTAGCATTGATATTGATTCTAAACACACATGCTGACAATAATTAGTTGTGAAATGTGTATTACCCACCAAAGTGTATGATCCACAGACATTGAACTTCTTCATGATTTTCACAAAATAAGGAAATGGGGAAGTAAAAGCTTCAGCTACTCTTTGTTCGTCGAGTGCAAACAACATTTTCAAACTATCATTAGCCTGGGAGCTTAGTTCACCTTCAACGCGGTGTTTCCTCGGTACAGCTGTCTTTGTTTACAGTTAAAATGGGACTGAAGTCATAATTTGGAAGGTAGAAATTTTTTAAGGAAAGCATTCAACATTTATCCTTTTAGTTCTTTCTTTCACTATCAAACACAATTGTAATTGCCAAAAAATTGAATTATATTCTTCTGTTTTTACTTGTGAACATAAAATACTTAATATAAATTTGTTGCAGAAACTTACGATATAGATCTACATTGCAATAAAAATTACCATCTACTTGGCAAATAGAGGAAAAACCATACCCGACTTTTTATGGGAAGCTTTTGACTTGGGGGAAAGCCCTGCCTTCTTCGAATTATTTGAAGCTCTACCGGATTTCTTTAACTCAGAGGATAAAGAAGCTTTTTGACAAATCTCTGACAACTTTTTATCTAATAGATCAACTTTCGCACTGCACTTTGAGCTGATTTTATGTTTCTTCGGCATAAATCTGGAAGTCTTATGGCTAGCGACATCATGTCTTGCACTAAGCATACTACAAGCTAGTTCTCCAATCTGAGAGTCTAACCCATCTTTTCCAACCTCATTGATGCGAACACGTAATTCACACTCACCTATAAGTTCGAAAATACAGACATCTCCAATCTTTAGGCTATTGCCACGAACAAAATTCAACCATCCTCCGCATAGAATGTGACTTGCATGCAATCTAGTTCTAGGAACAGAATTGACGGTCCACTGTTCTCCCTTCAAATTATGAAGAATAATCTTTATCTTGCAGTTTGGAAGATGATCCTTCGAAAATTCATATGGAATATTCTGCATTGTGTCCATTATAAATCGGTATTAGGAAGAGCTTCAGTGTGAATGCCAGTGAATGCCAAGCACAGTGAATGGGATGAAAACTTCACATAACAAATAATACACCCAAATAAACTTAAAACAAAAAATATTTGAGAAGGAAAGTTAAAATTGCAATACTGTTCAATAAAAACATTTAAGGGAAGGAAATTGTGATAACAATAACAATTGGTACTTCTTGGAGAAATACAGCATTGTAATTGCATAGAACAGAAGTCAATGTGTTATGTCATAGCAGTAGAAAAGGTGTCGAACTTAGTGAGATGTAGAAGCTTGCTTAGGTAGAAGTTTAGAAGTTCGCCAAGCAGCATCTTCACTAGGTATTGAAATATCACTCCAACATGCATTGAAGTGCAAATACAAGAATAATTCAAATCTACCAAGATTGACTCATTAATTAGGATCGAATTATGGATGGAATTTTCATTGGGATCATCTTATACTTGTAATCTATGCATCTGAAATGCTTTAATCCATGCTTACCATCCTCCATACATAAAAGTAGAAATATTGTTTGGATAAAAATTAATATAATCCAACAACATCAGTTTCTCAAGCAAGTGAAACACTACACAAGTTACTTAAAGATGAGGGCGGAGAGATAAAAAAACATTATTTGGGAGGTCAATTGAGAATCACAAGAGGGAACAACTCACCAGAATACGTGGACGTTCAACATTGAACGTTTTCATTATTTTAACAAAATATGGAAAAGAGGAGGTAAATGATTGGGCTATCTCTTTCTCATCATGTGGTGATAACTTTGACAGTGAAGCTCCACTGAGAATATCATGGCCATCTGCCTTCCCACTTCTATTCAGGTTGGCTGCCTCTGTGAGGAATTGAACAGTTCAATCATGAGTTTTAAATAAAAGGACAAGCTTTGCATAAATATGGATTTGAATGCAAAATACTCTTTCCTAGACAAGTATCAGTTTGCTATGGAAGATCAAATGAGTTTTAATACATATTTTTGAGACCCAGAATGAAATCAAAGGCAATGGTGTGTTGTAAATAGTGTATATTTGTAATTATTTCTAACAATTGTATTCCTTTAATTAATCAAGCCATTAGCTTTAGAAGAGCCTATTTAAACAAATTAGTTCTTGTACCCTATTCACAACGATGAAATATATCGAGATTGTTTGTTATATTCATGAAGTCATCAAGATCGTTTTCCATCTCCTCTTGATTACCAGTGATTTCAGCAACAGCGTCACTACGAGACTTCGGAACCAAAGGAAACCCTTCAGCAACCATTAACCAGACTTTATCTCGCTGTTTTGGTCCTCCTAGACAGTTCTGCAAGGCCATATGCCCCATCTCACTACTGATCTCTCCTTTTAACTCTACAGGTTCCTGGTTAAATTGGAAACGCATGATCTGCTGAGGCCAATCTACCCACACGCAGAGACAAGTTTCTTAGAAATAAAATTTTGGGTTGAACCACTATCCTCCAATAAGAGAATGCGAACTCCTAGTTCTCTCCCTCTTAGTTTAATTGTCTGAACCTTGCAATTCCTTTCCACTAATCCGGCAGATAGGACTAATTTATTGCAAACCAAAAACAACAGAAGCAAGAAATTAAAGACAAACCGGGAATTACAAATGGAACGTGAGTATTTATTGATGATAAAAAAGACACGCTGAAGGGATAAACCCCTACTACCCAAATAGCAATGCTCTACAAAGAGAAAACACGCAATTCTTTGGCCAAGCAAAACAATGATTCTTCCATGATACCCTCTATCTCTCCACAACTCCCACCTCATATAACTAAATCCCCTACTAATTCTCACTTTCTCTCCTTGCCACCTCTCATTCTCTCTTTTATAATTTCTTTTCGCCTAAACTCTCCATATTTTGGGCTTATTCCCTTTGTCACTCAGGCCCATGTCATCTGCTAAGGTTAAGGCCCTATCAAAAAGTATGTTATTTTTAAATAAAAACAAGTGACATAACAAAGTTATAAGCTAATACATCATATATGAACCTCAAAATAATTCATGATTCAAGTCATAAATCAAATGACAAAAGATAAGTGGTTGGTTACGCAAAGTTGACAAAAAAAGTAGTTCGCTACTCCAAGTTTAGGTAGAGTGTGATTCATTTGAATGAATTGGAATTTATCATAGTGAATCAGGTTTCAGTATGAGGTGCATGTCCAAGTAGAAAAACACTAGAGGTTCATATTGACTGGGTTCAGTTTAGTATAGAGTTGTGATATGACTCGCATGTATCGCAAGATACTGATAACCATGCTTATGACCAATATAAAAACAGGAAAACAAACTAGTTTGGACAAAGTTCATAGCAAAGCATGTGCAGCACAAAAAAGCATGACATCAGAAAGTTATAGTTACTAAATAATTTAGAATCTATGAAGCACGGACACTCCTCGGATTAGGTGTGTCCCGGTGTCGGACACGTGTCGTGTCCGACACCGACACTTGTAATTACAATGAATTTTGTGATTTTTTCAATTATTAACTGTCCGGTGTCCGTGTCCGTATCCGTGTTTCAAAGTTTAGAATTAATGTAGTAAAAGTAAATGAAAAAGAAATATTTTAACCTGAGTTTTCCTTGTTACAAGCCACCCAATCAATTGCTCTCTCGCCAGAAGTAGCTGTTGTTGCTTGTCTTCCCCGCTTCTTACTCCGGCCAGGCGTAACTTCATTAACAGGCTTCTTGGTCTTTTGGCCGATTGTTTGGGAGGGAACCGCTATAGTGACTACATCAGAAAGTTATAGTTACTAACTAATTTAGAATTAATATAGTAAAAGATAAGTGGAAAAGAAAAAAATATTTTAACCTGAGTGTTGCTTGTTATAAGCCACCCGGTCAAGTGCTCTCCAACAACAATTAGCTGATGTCGATGATCTTCTCCTCTTGCTCCTTTTGCTGGTTGGTTGGTAGGGAAACTGTATAGCTGTGGTCTTAGTGACTGTACCAGCTATGAACTGCTCAGGGGAATCAGATTTAACACCAGCATTAAAAGTCTTTTCATTGGTAGTTTCAACAGGTACAGCTAGTGGTGTTCCTATATTGTTGAGATCCTGAAATTTCTCATATAAACCACATTCAACACCACCATTAGAAGCAGTATTGACTTCTTCAATAGAATTGTTTGTTTCCTTTGCTTTGCTACCCCCTAGTTCAGTTTGAGTATGGCCGCATTTTCCGACAAAATAAGAAGCTTCTTTCTCACAGAAGCTTTCTCCATCAAAGATCAAAACATCAAAGTGTGATTCACCATTGTAATTAAAGACAAGGAAATCATTATCTTTCAAAGAGTGATCGTTCACGAATCGCTGCCAACCGTCCACGAAGTAAACAGTATCGTCTCTAGTTATGAGCCCTATTTTCCATGCAACACCACCGGGACCTTTAAGGGTCACATTTTCTGGCAATTTCTTATTTAAATTGTCTGAAAATGTTTTAGGAAGTGCCTGCAATAAGTATAAATTTCAATTTGAGATTAAAAAACAACATGGAGCTGAAGAATCTAAGAGAGATATTGGTCGATTAATATATCTACCTAAAAGCTAAACATAATTACTTGCTTGAAAAACAGCCATTAATCATCTTGATAACATGATTTACATAGATAATGTTTGCAGAGCAAGGAAAAGAATAATAAACCAAGAAAAACTACACTAAAGTCTCTCCATTCACTTCCTTTTCTTTTCCTTAAGGCCACAAAAGCATGGACAGTGCTTAAATGTAGATGCATGGTTCCTCTATTGCAATGCAAATTCAAAACAAAGTGACTCAGCGTATCCATTATTCCGAAAGAAGAAGAAAATAAACAAATCTACAACCAATGTCACAGTTCCCATTATTTAAAAACAAGCATATCTATATGTATAAAATATAATAATCATGGTTAAAAAAGAAAACCTTAGCAGCGTATCAAATAATAATAAAAAAAATATTAAAAAAACTGAAAACTTTCTTCAAAAGAACTAAGTGCAGTTAAAGGAATTGTAAAAAGGGCAGCCCGGATCACTGAAGATTCTTCATATGCAGGGTCTGGGAAGGGGTCCCACCATATTGGTGTTTTGAAACGTAGCTTTACCCTGTTTTTTACACAAGAGGTTGTTCCCAAAACTTGAACCTATGACCTTTCAGTCACGTGAAAACAAATTTACCGTTGCGCCAAGGCTCCCCCTTAGTTAAAGGAATTGTAAAAAGATAAAAAAAAAAATTAAAGGAAAAGGAAAGTGAAAAAAAGCATGCACTCAACACCCAAATAACAATTTAGAAAGGTTTCATTTTTATTTTTTCAATCATTTACAACATGAAAGGAAAGAATGGTGTGAAAGAAAAAAGGAGTACTAACAAGTTGTTGCTTAAAATCTTTGGGAAGAAGTTGAGTGAAATGGATGAACTGAAAATGGGTCCAGTAAATGTCTTCCTCCCATGATTTTTCAGGCGAACTGCATTCAGCACTGCCATTAGAAGGAGTACTGACTTCTTCAACAGAATTATTGGAGCTTTTTCCCTTGTTACACCCTTGTTCAGTATGAGCTTGTCCACATTTTCCAACAAAATAAGAAGCTGCCTTCTCACAGAAACTATCTCCATGAAAGATTAAAACTTCGAAGAGTGATTCCCCATTGTACTTAAAGACAAGGAAATCATTCTCTTTCAAAGAGTGATATTTCACGAATCTTTGCCATCCATTCGTGAAGTAAATAGTATCATCTCTAGCTGTCAGCCCAACATTCCACACAACTCCACTAGGACCTTTAAGGGTCACATTGTCTGGCAACTTCTTCTTTAAATTGTCTGAAAATGTTTTGGGAAGGGCCTGCAATAAATTTACAGATTTCCAGTTGAGACTAAGAAACATTGAGTTGAAGAATCTAAGAGATGTTGGTAGATTAATATATCTAGTTATCTACATAAGAGCTAAACATAAGTATTTTCTTGAGAAACGGCCAGTAATCATCTCAAGTACATGACTAAATAGATAATGTTTGCAGAACAAGGAAAAGAATAATAAACCAAGAAAACCTACGCTACAATCTCCTTTTTCACTTCCTTTTCTTTTCATTTTTTGCCCTGTTGTGAATTCAAACCACTCGTCGTTAAAACCAACAAGAACAGTGGAACAAATATCAATGGCAACCAAACTAAATAGTCCAAGCAAATAACGATTCAACACAATCAAACCAAAGACAACAATATAAAGAGCGTAGAGAGACAAACACCATGATTGTTTACCCAGTTAGGCCCAAATTGACCTACGTTTAGAGGAGAGAGCCGCTCTCTGATTCACTATCAACGAGTCATTACAAAGATACAAAAGAGTTACAAAAAATTAGCCTCTAATGTTCAACATGTACAGACCCTAATTCCTACCTTTTCTCTTTCTCTCAAGAGAGTTTCAAAATTGACCAAGAAATATCCCCAATTGATCACCAAGAGAAATCCCTAATTTCTCTCATTTCCTCTCTGAACCCCTGACTTCATAATCACTCAAGAAAACAAAGAGAGAAAACAAAGATTTGAGCCTCGCGCATGAACAGACTCCCAGAGCAAGATTTCACTCTCCCCCCTGTGCCTTGTGTTTTAGACAAAATCGTCACAGATAGATTTTAAGGCATAAACAACAAGCCACAAAAGTTTGATGCTGTTGGGTTTAAAGTGTGAGTGGTTAAGTCACACATAGCCTATGAACGAGTAAAATATATAAGCAATGTGACCCATATACCTCATGCCTTAAGGTTTTGGGTAGAGATGTGGTGTCGCCTCTCGTGGTCATGGAATATTTGCACCCGTTGTTTCTCCCGCACCCCCCAAAATCCCCAACAGATTCTATTGCAATGTGATACGGATTGAACTAACTCCGCCTCAAAATCATGGCTCAAAGAAGATAATTGTCCAATCCTATATAAAACTGGGTTTATGACTTCCAACGTGGCACAATGCAAGCAAGTTGGTTCATGAAGGGAAAAAAACAGATCTACAACTAATGTCATAGTTCCCAGGTCATAATTGAATAACATTAACAGCATACCCAGAAATCAAAAGCTCAAAACTTTGTTCAAAAAAACAAATTGCAGTTAAAGGAATTGTAAAAATATACAAATTTAAAAAGTGGGCAAGTCAAAATAATGAAGAAAAACGAATTGAAGTTCATGTACTCACAAGTTGTTGTTGAAAATCAGTGGAGGTTTGAAGAAATTGGATGAAATGGATGAACTGAAAATGGGTCCAGTAAATCTCTTTCTCCCAGGATTTGCTGCTTCCACCTGCTCCTCCCATTTTCGAACGCAAGACTGTGAAATTGTTGAAAAGTGCGAGCTGTTCTGGTCGAGAAGAGAAAAGGTACAGGCTTTAAGCCTCAACAGTTCACGAGGAAGATAAATGGTACCAAAACTGAAAATATGTAAGTGAATTGGGTCCGAAAAAACTTTCCGAGAGTTACGACAGATCTCAAGATTTAAAGAGCGCCAGACATAAAAAAAGATGTACAACAATACACTAGAAAGAGTGATGTGATAGATGTTTTTTTTTTTTACATAAGCACGTATAAATAAAATAATTATTAAAATAATGAATATAAGATAATTAAATGTTGTTTGTTTTTGTGTTTAATATTTGTTAGCTGTGTGTTCAACCGAAATCTAATATTTGGAGCTTATGAAATTTCACGAACATTGGAACGTGAGAGATAATGCATCACCGCTAAACAAAACAGGTACTAAATCAATTAGAATATCATCCTCATGACACTTTTAATTTTTAGAGATTATTGAATTACAATTTGCAACCCATTTTTGAAAGGAAAAAAAAAAAAACTTTGTTCCAAGTCAACCAAAGACTCCAAATTACGGTCGTCTAAACAAGAAAAAAGGTTCTCTTGAAACGCTTATCCAAGTCAAACTCTCGTGCATAAATATGTGGAACACCTTCGTCATGTTTTACATCTTGAAAACCAAAAAAAATTATGGCGGATTATAAATTATATGAGAAAGGACAAGAGAAGAAGAGATTGTTACTAGACTCCATATCCGTTGAGTTAAAAACACAAGGCATATCATGAATGGTCGACATTATTCCTTTTCTAACCAAAACATCATTTGTTGCTTTAGTTGTTAGTATCCATTCAAGTAATCTCCAAACCATAATGTTGGCTTTAGATGGAACATCAATCTTACACACCTTTTCCAAAACCTCTATCAAAATTGGATTACTAGATTGGACATTTACAAGTGAGACCAATTGTTTATAACAATAACTAACTGAGAGAACCTCTCAGCATTGTTCAACTATCAAATTCATTAATCACTGTCTTTTAAATTTAGTCCAACACGACAAACAATTGCTTCCAATTTATGGACAACTTCTTATTCCCATGCAAACAACGACCTCCTCCACTGTCAACTCCACACCCACTTAACACTAACCCAACTACCCATAGTTGCCACTTTTAATATGACACCAGCAGCCTCCAAAAACACCCTCCCATCAACACAGCTGCAACCAAAAAGGAGCCACAGACAGTGCAACCCGCACACAGACCAACCACAAGGAAACAAGGTGAACCGCCCCACTGTCTACAACACCAAACAATGGACTGTAGCAGGATACAATCTCGTGGATTCCACGACCATTCATAGAACATACAGGGAGGCATATGGAACCTGTACATAGTCCACCGCCACGACCACACTTTTATCTCCTCCACCACTTCTTCAATAGACTCAACACTGTCATTGAAAATTCTGAGTTAATCAAAGTCAGACACTCTCTAATTGACAATTGTCTACTTTTCCAAGTAGACAACATTTTCATCAATGACGACACATACAATAGGCTTCCAAGTATCAACTCTCCTTAGATTGGCACCCATCAAAATACCGAACAACTTAATAGGAAATTGATCAATATAACAATGTAAAAAATCGAAAGGCCACCATCAAAAAAATCATCGTTAATATTCAAACCAAAAATATTACTTTTTGCAAAGTTGCCTTCAAACCCGAAATCAATGCAAAGATTCTCGTAACAGATTTAAGACACCATAAATTCTCTCAATTCCCTTCACAAATCAAAAAAGTATCATCCGCAAATCGTAAAATAGGAAAAGATCAATGGAGTTATTCATGAAACACCTCTTCAAAGAGCTGATTTCCACCATTTTTGCTACCAAACTTGTCAATCCTTTGATCCTTCCTCTAATGAGATCTCACTACCCAAGGTGTTTACAAAGTATTTTCCAACCCAAGAACATTAGCCTCTAAAATTCCTAAAGGTCTCCTCCTTTGGTTTGACAAGATTACACACACACAAAAAAAAGTCGTTGCCCTTTATACACCTCAGAAATAAAAAAAAGAAAAAAAAACAGACACTTGCATTGCACTTTGCACCTCGCGCAGCCCATGCGGCCAACACAGTTTGTACTCTATTGGCCTCTACACAGCTACCAGAAGCAGGACCTTCCTGAAACATGTTATTGTTGCGCCTAGCGCAACAGTCCATGCGCCTAGCACAACAGTCCATGCGTCCAACACACACAACAGTAGCCGAAAAGAGTTTTTTTTCTTCATATCCATCATGAGATTTCAAGGCATGTTTCAACATGATTATTTTCCTTAATTTTCAACTAGACAACACCAGAATGCTACTTGCATGACTCTCCATTGATGATCATACTCACAAAAATAGATCCCTTTAAATGATATATTTCCTTCGTTGGTTCTATCGACCTCTAACATAATTGTCCCTTGTACGAAAATATTTTGAAAGTTTCATTTAAAAAGTGTTCATAGTTTTTTTTTTTTATAATAAGAGGGATAGGTTAACAAACTAAACGGATGAAAACACTCTTACAATCCATCGCCAAAAGAGCATGAAGGAAATTACAATCAGAATTAACATAAACTAGAAAGAAAGAAGTATCAAATCTTTTTTCCTAATAAATCTGCACAGGTGTTGGTCTCTCTGAAACAATGTTGAATGGTGGCGGTACAATCCGGAAGATTAAAGAGATTAAGAACCTTTTCCAAGAAAGGTTTCATAACAAGGTAGAATCTGTCTCAAAAATGACATGATCAAAATGGAGATTACGAGCGATACGCATGACATGAACTGAACTTCACGTCTCAAAACCTCGTGAATTACTGAACTACGGTTACAGTAGTAGAAACCTCGAATAAAGACTATCACGGTTGGAGAAGACGTATATGTCATAGATGCCAGTGGCAAGTTTCTTATACCAGGAGGCATTGATCCTCATACCCATCTAGAGATGGAGTTTATGAACATTGGCAAGTTTGTGTTTTCCATTGATGTAATGTATATTGCTTAGACTGTATAAAAAAACATAAAAACACTTTTCTAAGATTCTCTTTCATCCATAACAGTCATTAAAATCGTATCAATTCTTTTCTGTAAAAAAAAAATAAAAAATCGTATCACTTCTCAAAAGCTACTATAATTTTTTTTTCATTATAATCATATGTTTTTAAGAGTTTTGATTATCTTTAAAAACTAAATAAAAAGATAAAAAGCCTAAGAAAGTAATATACTAATATTTTTAAGAAAATGATTTTTCATTAAATAATCCTAAACAAATATGCTCAATAACAGTGTTGTTATGCATATGACACTTGTGGTATAATTGCATTTCTTATTGCCATCGAGAACGAAAAGAACTAACGAGAAAGAGATCAATTGAAATTCGGAGTATTTTATTTTTTATGAATCAGATATCTATCAGTATCACCATGGGTGAAGGTAGGTCCTTTAAATACCTTTATTATGTGAGAATCATATATTCTAAGATCCTTATGATGTGTTATTTTTCTAGAATTGCATTTCTTCTATGTGAAAACTATCATGTGTTGGAATACTAAAAGCTAGTCTTTCAATGAGGGAGTACTAGCCCATCTTTTCCAACCTCAGCGATTTGAACACGAAATTCACACTCTTGTATTAGTTCGAAAATGCAGACATCTCCAACCTTTATGCTATTGTCGCGAACAAAATCCATCCATCCTCCACATAGACTGTGACTTGTATGTATTTTAGTTTTAGTGACAGAATTAACAAGCCAGTGTTCTCCCTTCAAATTATGAAGAAAAATCTTTGTACCACTGTTTGGAAGATGCGCCATCGAAAATTGATAGGGTATATTCTGCATTATATCAAATTATAAATCAGTATTAGCAACAGCTTGAGTGTTAATGCCAAGCACAGTGAATAGGAAAAAAACTTTGCATAAGAAATGATACGACCAATAAACTTCAAATAGGAAACATTTGAGGAGAAGGGACGGTAAAATTGCAATATCGTTCAATACAAAATTTTAAGGGAAGGAAACAATGATAACAATAACAATTGGTACTTCTTGGAGAAATACAGCATTGTAATTGCACAGAACTGAAGACAATTGGTATATTAAAAATCACAAAAGGGAACAACTCACAATAGTACGAGAACCACTGACATTGAATGCTTTAATTATTTTAACAAAATATGGAAATTGGGAGGAGAATGATTGGGCTATCTTTTCCTCAACATATGCTGTTGACTTTGACAGTGAAGCTCCACTGAGAATACAATGGTCGTCTTCCTTCCCACTTCTATGCGGGCTGGCTGCTTCTGAGGAATTGAACAGTTCAATCATGAGTTACAAATAAAAGGATAAGCTCTGTTGTGAATATATGGATTTGAATGCAAAATACTTTTTCCTAAACAAGTATCAGTTTGCTAGTGTAGATCATATGAGTTATAATGCATATTTTTTAGAACCAGAATGAAATCAAATGCAGTGGTGTGCTTGGGCTATATTGGTGATATTATGGTTACCAGAGATTACTTGACTGAGAGACAGTTTAATAGGGCCATTAAGGGAAAGGCCAAAATGGAGGGAAGTAGTTTTATTGATGGCAGACCATGACGGAAAGCCAAAAATCCCCATAGGTGCCGCCATATCCACCACAAAACACCATGGTTATGCCATCCTTCACAAATAGGTCATGGCGGTTGTTAAAAAACCCACCACCGCAATCCACCATGGCCAATATTTGATAACACTCGAGATAAGAGTGCTTAGTTGGCAAGTTAGCTAGAGATAGGGAGAGAAATACACATGGGAGAGAGGAATATATATAGAGAGGTAGTGAAAAATTGATTTATTTGAACTAGGCCGATATGTCATTTTTAAGTAAAAGCATGTGACATAACAACAAAACTATAAGCCGATACATCATGTAAGAACATCAAAATAATACATGATTCAAGTCATAAACCAAATGAAAAAAGAAAAGTGGTTGGTTATACAAAGTTAACAAAAAAAAATGGTTAGCTACTTTAAATTTAGCTAGTGATTCAATATGAATATAAATCAGAATTTATCATAGTCAAAATAGATACACACTAGAGATTCGTATTGACTGGGTTCCATTTAGTATCGAATCAAGATATAAGTCGCATGTATCATGAGATACTGATTAACTATGATAGGATCATTATTATAAAATAGGGGGGAAATAGTTTGGACAATGAACACGGAGCTATCTTCTTAAGCTTTTACAAACTTCATAGCAAAGCATGTGCAGCACACAAACCATGACATCAGAAACTTACAGTTACTAACTAATTTAGAATTAATATCGTAAAAGTTAATGGAAAAGAAAGAAATATTTTGACCTGAGTGTTGCTTGTTACAAGTCACCCAATCATGTGCTCTCTCACCCCACTTAGCAGCTTTCCGTGATCTTCTTCCCCTCTTGGTTCTTTTGCCGGTTGGTTGGAAGGGAGACTGAATAGCTGTGGTCTTAGGGACTGCATCAGCCGTGAACTGCTCAGGGGAATCACCAGCATTAAAAGTCTTTTGGTTGATAGTTTCAAAAAGTACAGCTGATGGAGTTCCAATATTGGTAAGATGCTGGAATCCCTCATATATACCAAATTCAACATCACCATTAGAAGCAGTATTGACTTCTTCAACATAATTGTTTGTTTCCGATGCATTGCTACCCCCTTGTTCTGTTTGAGCATGGCCGCGTTTTTCAATAAAATAAGAAGCTTCTTTCTCACAGAAGCTTTCTCCATCAAAGATTAAAACCTCAAAGTGTGATTCACCATTGTACTTACAGACAAGGAAATCATTAACTTTCAAAGAGTGATCATTCATGAATCGTTGCCAACCATCCACGAAGTAAACAGTGCCATCTCTAGTTGTCAGCCTTATATTCCATGTAACTCCACTAGGACCTTTAAGGGTAACATTTTCTGGCAACTTCTTATTTAAATTATCTGAAAATGTTTTAGGAAGTGCCTGCAATAAAAGTATAAATTTCCATAAGAAACATTAAGCTGAAGTGCCTAAGAGGGATGTTTGTGGATTAATGTATATACCGAAAAGCTAAACATAATTATTTGCTTGAGAAACAGTCATTAATCATCTCAAGTACATGATTAACATAGATAGTGTTTGCCCAACAAGGAAAAGAATAATAAACCAAGAAAAACTACACTAAAATCTCCTTATCCATTTCCTTTTCTTTTTCTTATAGCCACAAACTCATATGAAGTGTCTCAAAAGCAAATCTAGAAAGAAAAAAGAAGAAAAAAATAGATCTACAACTAATGTTGCAGTTCCCATTATTTAAAAACAACAATAAATATGTATAAAATATAATAATCATTACCAAAAAAAACAACTTTAACAGCGTATCCAATAATCAAAAGCTCATTATTAAAAAAAAAAATCACCAAAAGCTCAAAACTTTCTTCAAAAGAACTAAATGCATTTAAAGGAATTAAAAACAGATAAAAATTTAAAACGTGGGCATAGTAAAAAAATAGAAAAATGACGGTGAAAAACAGCATGCACTCAACACCCAAATATGAACACTTTAGAAAGATTTAGTTTTTATTTTTCATTCATGTGGAACATGGAACGAAAGAAAAAGATGTAAAGGTTAAAAGGATGAAAGAAATACTAACAAGTTGTTGTCCAAAATTGGTGCGAAGCAATAGGGTGAAATGTATGAATTTGAAATAGCTCCAGTAAATGTCTTCCTCCCATAATTTTTCAGGTGAACTGTATTCAACACCACCACTAGAAGGACTATGAGCTTGTCCGCATTTTTGAACAAAATATGGCGCTGCCTTCTCACATAAACTATTTCCATTAAAGATTAAAACCTCAAAGTGTGATTCACCATTGTACTTAAATACAAGGAAATCATTTTCCTTCAAGGAGTGGTCTTTCACGAATTGTTGCCAACCATTCGTGAAGTAAATAGTATCACCTCTAGTTGTAAGCCCTATATTCCACACAATTCCGCTAGGACCTTTAATGGTCACATTTTCTGGCAACTTCTTCTTTAAATTGTCTGAAAATGTTTTCGGAAGTGCCTGCAACAAAAGTATAAATGTCCATTTAAGACTAATAAACATTGAGCTGATGAATCTAAGAGATTTTGGTAGATTAATATATCCACCTAAGAGCTAAACATAATTATTTTCTTGAGAAACAATGAAAAGAATAATAAACAAAGAAAACCTACTCTAGATAATGCTTTTTCACTTGAGAAACAAACATTAAACATTCCAAGTACATGATTTGCATAGATAACGTTTGCAGAACAAGGAAAAGAATAATAAACCAAGAAAACCTACACTACAGTCTCCTTTTACACACCCTAAGACTCTGTTTGCCAGTTTGTTTTTCTTAGTAACACAAAATTCCCTCAAATTGGGGGAAAATTGTATTGAATGAGAGTTTAGATAAATTCTTCAAATCTAATTTATGTTGTTATAATACTTTCAAAATTTTCTACAAAAAAAAAATAAATTTACTTTCAAAATATTCATTTATCACTCTCTCAAAAAACCTAAACAAATTCTCTGTTTTTCCCACTACTCTCCTCCCCTTAAACCCTATTTTCCCCTACCCTCCAAACTCACAAACAGAGCCTAATCCAAATTGTGAAAATATGCAGACTCAAAACATAAAAGCTATCATAAAAAATAAAAAATAATGAAAAGCTGAAAACTTTGTTCAAGAGAATTAAGTGCAGTTAAATGAATTGTAAAAAGATAGAAAATTTAAAAGATGGGCAAGTCAAAAATTGAAAGTGCATGTACTTACAAGTTGATAGTGAAAATGGGTGATGTTCAGAAAAAGGGTGAAATGGATGAACTGGAAATGGGTCCAATAAATGGCTTCCTCCCATGATTTGATGCTTCCACCACAGTTTTGTGTTCCTTCCATGAATGAGAGAATGAAATGGTTCAAAGGTTTTGGTATTATCGAGAGAAACTGCGGAAGACAAATGGTACAGGCTTTAAGCAGTTCACAAGAAACGGCAGTCAAACGGTACGAAATGTTTGAATGGCTCACCCTAATTCTATCACTTTTATTTTTTTGGGTGTTGCTAACGATTGTCATTATGGCAATGGTTAAGGAAGTCATAAGTATCAAGTTTGTGGCAATGGTTAGCATTTTTTTTTTTTAAATATCTTAAAAATTATCCTCTATTTTCAAAAGTTAACCTATTTTTCTTTTTTTATTTACGGAAACCCTTTGCGATCTTATGTTTGATATTACTGTTTATTATTACTCGTTTTGAAACATTTTATATTATTGTTAGGGAAGGGGATTAAAAATGCTCAAACTTAGAATTTAGAGAGTGAAAAACTTGAGATCGTTGCATTCAATGTTTACGTATATTTTAGGGTTAGTTTTATGCGCTTTTATACTTCCTTTTGTGATTAGTTTTATTGCGTATTCATTTTTCTAGTTTTTTTTGTCGTAGAGGTGAACGTAGTAAACTCGTTCATGTAGGCTTACCTAAAATTTTAATTTTTAAACGTACGTAAACTTTAATAACATAAGTATCTGTGAATTCAATTCATAAACTAATTTCATGCTTGTGTATGTAAACTTAGAGTTTACATAAAACACAAATTTCGAAACATACATAAATTTTAATATCATAGACATACATGAAGTGAAGTTAGACCTTTAAATAACACTTGAGTACGTATGATTCACATAAGTATAACAAAATGCAGAAAAACATCCTTAAATGCATAAATTCACAAACATATGCAATATAGTATTAATGAAAGAACTTCTGGTTCAATCTTTATTCGCTTGTTAAGCGTGATCACATATACATGGATGTTTGAGAGAGAGAGGGGGGGGGGTGGAAAAGAGTTTAAAATTTTTTATATGAACGCAAGTAATTTTGGTATTATTATTGAATTCTAATTAAATTTGGGTGCTACCATATAGTTTTTGACTAGCTAGAAATAATCTTTTTTATAAGAAACTTTTGAGGTTAAGTGGGTCCCGAGATCTTACTCTAACATATCTCAAAGCTTGTAGATTGTTGGAAAAGAAATCTAGCACAATATTTTTATAGAATAATTATGTTAAGACACTCATAAGTTTTAGGCTTAATTACAGTTTTGGTCCTTGCATTTTGGCCAACTCACGAAAATGGTCCTGCCTCTTTCAAATCGAATAAAATCGTCCCTAAACTATCATTTTTTTGCAGTTTTAGTCTTACCCCTTATTTTTTCCTCAAAAAACGCTCACGTGGCATTGCAAGCTCGAAAATAACATTTACATGTCATTAAAAATTTATAAAAAAATTTAAACATTTCATAAATTAAAAAAAAAAAAACAAATTGTAATTGAGAATGACTTTTTTTTCACTTAATGAATCCAAGCATGTGAGAAAAGTCCATCATACCCCTTTCACAAAATATGAAATTAAAATCAAAATAAAACCATTCAAACCATCATATGGAAAAGAATGAAAAAAATAGATCTCGATTCTAAATTTTGCAAATTAGTTTCATCTAATTCTCTCCCTCTTTCACATGAGTTTACTGGACAAGCAAGGAACATAAGATAACAAGAGCAAAAGCAACCCAACATCAGCATTTACCCAACCTAGAAAAATATGGATTTCTTCAAATTTAACACATCAAAATAGGATCATATGGTAACAACAACAATAACAACCCATAAACCCAAAAAAATAAATTTCTCCAAGTTCATCTCTTCAACAACAGCAGCAGCAAACATCAACAACAACAACAATGTCAAACCAAATTCAACCATTTTTTTTGCTTCCTTTCAGAAATTGATGGAAAAGAAATAAAAAATTTCATCTATAGGAACATTAGAACCCTAATTCCTAAATCTGGAAATTAGTGAAATCCTTTTCAGTTCCTTCCATCGTGATTAAGGGGTTACAGTAAACTAATAGAACAGGATTACACCTTACACGACAAAGGAAACGAAAGAGGAAATCAATTTTGTAGTTTCAGTACACGAATGAAGCAGAACTGGAACAAGATTCACGATTTACGGTTTCAACAACAGAGGAAAACGATTTTGCAGTTTCAACAACAATTGAGACACGATTTTGTGATTTTGGGGTTAAAGACGAACTGGAAAAGGATAATAACTATGTTATGGTGTTATGAGAAGAGCTATGGAGGAAGAAGAAGAAGAACTAGAACACGTTGATTTGTTTTCTAAATTTTTTTGTTTTCTTTTTAATTTTTTAACTTAAACTTGTTTATTTACTTTAATTAAAAAAATCGATTTTTCCACATGTGTTTTGCCACATCTTCACTTTTCATGCCACCTCAATAAAAAATTGGATACATCAGCATTTTTTGAGGGAAAAATAGGGGGTAGGACTAAAACTGCAAAATAATGATAGTTTAGGGACGATTTTGTTCGATTTGAAAGAGGCAAGACCATTTTCGTGAGTTGGTCAACATGCGAGGACCAAAAGTGTAATTAACATCGGAAGAGAGAGAAATAACGACAATGGTTGATAAGATATCCTTTGCCTTAAAGTACATAAATTAATTTGTCTTGAAATTCAAAACAGCAACCAGATAAACATCTTAAAGACAATTAAACCAATCATAATACACCAAATTAGATTTCTTACCAACTCGACCATCAAATCATCGTCAAAATACCATATTAATTCAAGAGATTTTCAGATTGCAACCTGCAACCCCTTCTTGAAAAAACAACTTTGTTGTGACCCAACCAAAGAACCCAATGATAGTCAACCAAATAAGAAAACAAGTTCTTGTCAAACGCTTATTCAAGACCAAGTTCATATGCATAAAGAGATGTTGAACACCTTCATTATATTTTACACCTTGAATACTCAAATTATATAAGACGGACCATACATTATAAGAGAAATGATAAGAGAATAAGAGATGCTTACTAGATTCAATATCACTTGAGAAGAAAAAAAAACACAAGACATATCATGAATGGTGGACATTACCCTTTTCTAGCCAAATCATCTTTAGTTGCTGCTAGCCTCTCTTTAAGTAACTCCAAATCATAACCTTGGCCTTAGATGAAACATCAATCTCCCACGCCTTTTCCAAAGCCCTTATTAGAATTGGATCACTAGATTGAACATTTATAAGTGAGATCAAGTGTTTATAATAAGAACTGACTGAGAACTCGTGAACATTGTTCAACAGCCAAATCCACCCATCACTAGCTTCTAATTTTGGCCTAACACCACATGCATTACCTTCCATTTCATGGATAACTTCTTCTTCCCATGCAAACAATAATCTCCTCCACCGTCAACTCCACACCCACTAACCAATGTCTCAACTAATCATATATGTCATGTTATCCTCTTTAACGGCACCAACACAAAACATTTTAGGAGAAACATCCTTCAAAGGCATCCTACCAACTCACTAGTCAAGCCAAAACAAAACCCTTTGTCCATCTTCCAATTTTCTTCTAACCAGGTCATGAAACCATCCATAAGTAGTTTCACACCCTACACCAATTTCCACAAAGTCTCTCCACCACAAAGAACTTATACTTCCCAACTTAAGAAAATCACCACAAAAGTATTTATGTAATCACCATTTTAAAGGAGAGAAGTTAATATTAATGATGTCTCTATCTTGAAGACACTCCTAAATCCACTTTGATAATAGTTACCTCAAAATTCTTGACACTTAGGCAAACACGCATTCTTCCATCTTATTCATACTATTTTTCTACTTACTTCATTACCACCCAACAAAAAGTTCATTTGCAGTTGAATTAACTCTTTAAACACATACAGTGGAGCTTTAAAGAAAGAGGACAGGGGTGAGTTAATCAAAGTCACCCTCCCTTCAATTTACAATTGTCTACTTTTTCATCTAGACAACTTTTTCTTCAATGATGACACAATAAGATTTCAAGTATTATATGCATTGCACCCGAAGATTCAATTTACAAGGGTTTGATTGTTTTGCCTTAAAAAGATTATTTTATTTTTTTTAAAAAAAAATCTAGAGATTTTTTTTAAAAAAATTAAAGCTAATTTCCATTTGTTTATTATCATAAAAATATTTTTTAAAAAAATAAAATTGAAGCTCTTGCCCTTAGAGTTAAAAAATAGATTTTAGAAAAACTACTAGGAATAACTTTTCATTTTAAGGTTAGTATTTTTTCTAACAAAATGATTTTTTTAAAATCTGAAACGAACACCATTAAAGTAATAAAAGTCATTTTTGTTTGGTTTAAAATAAAAATTATCAGAAAAATCTCAAACAAACATGCTCTAAGTAACTTAAGAGGGTTAATCTACCGGACAACGTCAAAATGCCTTTGGTATTAAAAATAAAATAAAAAATAAGAGTAGATCCGATGAAATGGGTGTCTTTTTCTTGGTAGATTTTGCCCTTGTTGTTTTATCGACCTCTAACAGAATTGCCTCATTTACAAAAGTATTTTGTGAATTTCATTTATAAAGCTTATGTACTTTTGAGACAAATCAATAATTGTGCCTGTATAATTTTATTTGTGTAGAGTTCATTTTTCTTAAGCGATGGAATGTGACCACTATGTATTATTTTTATGCTCGATGAAGAAATGTGGCTAAATATTTTTTAGACAAATTATAAGCTATTAAGGTGTGAGTTTATCGACATAAGCTTAAAACATAAGTTGATGATTTATATTCGTTTGTCATTTTAAATAATCAATTTTTTAAAAGACTTTTATTTTATTTTATTTTTTGTAAAGTAAAAGCCAATTTATGGGTGTATCTTTGTAAAGATAGAAGAGCCTAAAAGTCCCCGTGAACATAGCACAATTGACAGGGACATGCATTATTATATGCAGGGGCCGGGGTTCGAACCTCGGACATCCCACTTATTCACCTTGAAAAATGTAAATTCTAAGCACCAGACTACTTGACCAAAAAAAACCTAAAAAAATAATATTTTTTCGACAGTGATTTTTCATTAAATAATAATCCTAAACAAACATAAACATGCTCAAAATCCAGGGTTGTTTTGCACACAATTATGGTGCAACAGCATTTCTTGTTTTTGTTTAATACCCAAATTTCTCTTCACATAACAAAGTCATAAAGTTTAACTTTTTTCATTTTGTTTTTTGGGTTCCCTCCAATGTGACCAAAAAGGCTATAGTAGTATTGAACCGGATGAAAGATGTAAGTAGAGCAGCAACATTTTAAAAAACAAATTATTTATTTGATTTATAACTTGGTCAATCAACCTTAACCAATCAGAATATGATCAACCTTAACCTGGTCAGCGATCTAGTTTATTGCATATATTGACTCATTAACTTAAGATGTGTACATAACCTTAAACGACACTTAACATGAGACAAATCAAAATGTAGTTTTACCTCTACCAGACCAACATTTCACGAGCCTACTGAATGTTATAGACAATCACAAATTTACAATGATAAAAACCAAAAGCAGTGGCTTAGTAGATAATTAATACATTCTAAGATCTTGATTAGCGATGATACAACCAATTTGGATCTGGAGAGACAACATAAATTTACTGACATGCATAAAATGCACAAGTCTTTTGCGACTCTTACCACAAAAAATCTCCATTTGAGATTGATTGATCTGTCTCACAAACAAGAACGTTAGCAAGTAGATGGAACAGTAGCTAGCTACATGTTATTAAGTTTCACATGCCCAATTTGATGGTCAAGACCTTCCTTTCCAACCCCGGATATATGAACCTGCATCACATAATGAGAAACGAGCTCGAAAATGCAAGTATCACCAAAATTGATGTCATTATCACGAACAAAGGCGATCCATCCCCCACAAAAGGTGTGAATTGTTCTGCCTTTGGCATCTGGAACGGAGTTTACGATCCAACACTGGCCTCTTGAATTGCGAAGCGTAACTTCTGTTTTGTAGGCGGGGAGATGTGCAGCAGAGAACTGATATGGGATTTTCTACAGTGCAACAAATATTCAAAAGTTTAGCAATGATATTGATTTTAAACACAGATGCTAACACTAATTAGTTGTGAAATATGTATTACCCACCAAAGTGTATGATCCACTGACATTGAACTTCTTCATGATTTTCACAAAATTAGGAAATGGGGAAGTAAAAGCTTCAGCTACTCTTTGTTCGTCGAGTGCAAACAACATTCTCAAACCAGCTTTAGCCTGGGAACTTAGTTCATCTTCAACACGATGTTTCCTCGGTACAGCTGTCTTTGTTTACAGTTCAAATGAGACTGAAGTCATAATTTGGAAGGTAGAAACTTTTACAGAAGGAAAATATTCAACGTTTATCCTTTTTGTTCTTTCTTTTACTATCAGTAACACCATTGCAATTGTCAAAAAAATTGAATTATATAATTCTTTTTTACTATTGAAAATAAAATACTTAATAGAAACTTGTTGCAGAAACTTATGATATAGATCTACATTGCAATATAATTTGCCATCTAGTGGGCAAATAGAAGGAAAAACCTTACCCGTCTTTTTATGGGCAGCTTTTGACTTGGGGGAAAGCCCCATTTTCTTCGAAGTAGTTGCAGCTCTACCAGATTTCTTGAATTCAATGGATAAAACAGCTTCTTGACCAATCTTTGACAACCTTTTATCTGATAGATCAACCTTCATTCTGCACTTTGAGCTAACTTTAGGTTTCTTCGGCATAAATCTGGAAGTATTATGGCTAGCAACATCATGTCTTGCACTAAGCATACTACAAGCTAGTTTTCCAACCTGGCAGTCTAATCCATCTTTTCCAACCTCAGCGATGCGAACACGTAATTCACACTCACGTATAAGTTCGAAAATGCAGACATCTCCGACTTTTATGCTATTGCCACGAACAAAAGCCATCCATCCTCCACATAGAGTGTGACTTGTATGCACTCTAGTTGTTGGAACAGAATTAACAGTCCAGTGTTCTCCCTTCAAATTATGAAGAATAATCTTTGTCTTGCAGTTTGGAAAATGTGACATCGAAAATTGATATGGAACATTCTGCATTGTATCAATTATTAATCAGTATCAGCAAGAGCTTTAGTGTTGAGACAAATAACAAGAAAACTTTACACAACAAATAATATGACCAATAAACTTAAAATAAGAAACATGTGAGTGGAAGGAAAGTTAAAACTAAAATATTGTTGAATCCAAAAGTTTGAGCAAGGACAAGAATAGTAGTAGAAAAGGTCTCGAACTTGGTGTGATGTAGAAGCTTCTTGAAGAAACACAACATTGAAATTGCACAGTAGTCAATAAGAAAATTTCATAGCAGCAGAAAAGGTCTTGAACTTGGGGCCCATTTTGATTGACTTATTATTGAGCTTATGCAAATAAATAAGCTTTTATGTACTATTCATAAGCTTGTCAAGGTAGTTTATGAAAATACAATTTTCGTTAGTGAGAACTTATGAGTTAACATAAAAGCTTATTTATTTGCATAAGCTATTTTTCATAAGCTAAAAAATAAGCCAATCCAAACGGTCCCTAAGTGTGATCTAGAAGCTTGCTGAGGTAGAAATTTAGAAGTTCACCAAGCAGCATCTCCATTAAGTATTGAAATATCATTCAAACATGCATTGAAGTGCAAGGACAAGAATAGTTCAAATCTACCAAGGTTGACTCATTAACTAGGACTCTGTATCAATATGGTTGGATGGAATCTTCAGTGAGATCATCTTATACTTGTAATGAATACATCTGAAACGCTTGAACCTATGCTTATCATCCTCCATACATAAAGGGAGAAACACTGTTTGGGTAAAAATTACTATGCCCCAACCAGATCAGTTTCTCTAGAAGATAAAACAGCATTATTTGGGAGATAAATTATGAATGACAAAAGGAAACAACTCACCAGAGTATATGAACCACTGACATTGAAGGTTTTAATTATTTTAACAAAATATGGAAAAGAGGACGTAAATGATTGGGCTATCTTTTTCTCATCATGTGCTGATAACTTTGATAGTGAAGCTCCGCTGAGAATATCGTGGTCATCTTCCTCCCCACTTCTATACAGGATTGCTGCCCCTGTGGGATTGAACAACTCAATCATGAGTTTTAATTAAAACGATAAGCTCTGGCATAAATATAAGGATTTGAATGCAAAATACTCTATAGTAGACAAGTATCAGTTTTCTAGGGAAGCTCGTATCAGTTTTAGTACATGTTTTTGAGACCCAGAATGAAATCAAATTTGCTATACCTTCAGCTTCATTACTATTTCCTGTTTGAAAAGGAACATGGACAGCACTAGCTGAACATTCTTTGCAGGTTTCTTCTGTTTCTCTGATCATACTAATTGGTCTAACTAACTCATAATTGGATAGATCTTTACCAGCAATAGCCAACTCAGGCTCCTGGTTCTCAATGGCGTCGCACCTCATTTTCTTCTGAACATCTTCAACAACATCCAAAGAAGAAATCACCTCAGCATCACTTTTCTGTCCTTCAATATTATCGAAGTTGAATGAATTTAGATTGCACTCAGAATGAAATGCAGCTTCTTTTTCGCATGCATTCTCACCAAATACTTGCACGGTGAAATGCAAGTGACCCTCGTATCTGAAAACCAAAAGGTCGCCGTATTGTAAATGATGGTCTCCCACAAATGTTGACCATCCATGATGAAAGAACAGATGATTGTCCTGCTCAACTAAACGAACTTGCCAAGTATTTCCACTAGGACCAGTTAATGAAACTAATCCGCATGCCGTGCCCTCCATTTGATGGACAAAACCATCTGGAACTCTCTACATTAAAAGAATATACTTTCAAATAGAAACTCCAAAAGCATTTTATGATATCCAAAACAACAAATTGACATCATTTACTTGTTTAGATACATGATACTGAAAATTGAGGACTGTCTGACTCTAAGACTGCAAACTAGCTTACTGTTTCTGTTATTCTCCGCATTTTTAAGGGCCAATCAATTCCAAATCAATACTTTTTCTATTGGGTATTCAGAAACACTGACATGGTTTCTCAGCTTCATATAGGCTGAGAGGGAAAGTAAGGGTAAGCCTTCACCTTGCTTAAGGGTATGTTTGGATGAAAGTTCTCGGAGGGGAGAGGAGTGGGGGACTCGGTTTTCTTTTCTAAATCAAGGAGGTTATAAAATACTTTTAAAAACGAACTAAGTGTGATTGAAATGTTGTATGATCATAAATGACATTATTCTTTTCAATTTTTTTAAAAATCTCAAATACATACAAAAATATAGACTCAGTCAGATCCTCCAAAACCCTCCATCCAAACATACTCTAAAAGAAAATGCTTTCGGCAATAAGAGCACATTCAGCTTGTCATTGTTGCATACAGATGCATTATGCATGTTTGGATTGGCAATGAGTTTGACAAAATCACAATGGCACTCTGGTTTTGTTGCAGCTCCAAGCTATAGTTTTACCAAAACCACAGCGACCCACTGTAATTTCGTCAAAGTCACTGTCAATCCAAACACGTACTTACACATTTGCTTCCAATTTTACTTGTCCACAAAATATGGTGTAAGTTATTCATAAACATAATATCACACAATCATAAAGATCATAATAATTGAAGTTATATACATTTAGGAGTATGAATTGAAACATGCAATTAGGTCAAAAAGAAGAAGTAGAGAAATTACCAGAGATTGAGAGGTTGAAGAAGGGTTAAACAGGTGATAGAAGTGAGGTTTTCTCACATTTAACTTTCCCATTAATCAATCAAATTCAAACTCTCTTTGTTTTTTAATTTCAATTATTTTGAGTAATGTGAATGTGTTCTAACTTGTCAAAATCAATAATCAAACATTGAAAACTAATTTCGCCAAAATTTATATACTATTGCATCTTGATCCTTCACCTAAGCGCAAAACCTGGTCAAACAAAGATAATGAAAATAATTGATGAAAATTTACAAATTAAAAAATAATTGAAGGAGAGAGAGAGAGAGAGAGAGAACCTTTGGGTTCAGTAGTTACGAGGAGAAACACGGAGGGACAGTGTTGTTGGTAATGCTTGTATTGTATCTATCTCTCTCTCTTTCTCTTTCTCTTTCTCTTTCATCTTGATCAATATGATATGATAATGGTGATCAACACTGTGTGTGTTTCTTTGTCAGATTTACCATTTCTTAACGACACCAATTTCCAATATATTAATTAATTCCACTTTTTTTTAATGAATAGACATTTTCTTTCTTCAATTTCTTCTTTTCAAATAATTAAAATGTTTTTCGATTTATTTTTTTAGACTTTTTTCTTAAATAAAAGTCATTACAACTTGTTACGTAGTCAAATCAATTATTGAATTATTCATTGGAAATCGATATGGTCCATAAATTATGTGATTCATTGTCAAATTAATCATTGAATTGTTTATCTTACCTATTAAACTAATTCTTGATTAGAAATTGTGGCTAGCAATAAGTAGAAGACATATTGACCATTTGAAAAAGGGCAAGCATGCATGTGTAACCCATAGAAGTAACTACAGACACAACATGATAATACAAGATAAAATTGTAGTGTTAGATAATCCACATTAGTAAATACCTTACAATCAACTTTGTCCCTAAATATGTGTCATTCGAGTTGATAATTTACGTCAATGCTTAACATCACATGTCATCATCGTTAACGATCCAATTGACAAGGGGACGAAATTGATTGGTGTTTGTAAAATTCTAAGACGTTTTAGCTATTTTGAATAATTTGAAGACCAAATTGAACGACATGTGAAAATTCAATAATGAAAATGCTTATTCACTTTTTTTTCCTCTTTGAGAATTATTAATTGAACTTTTTTCTTTCTTTTCATCTTAATTTCATGTTTTCATCTTACCGGCTGAAAACTCACATATTAAATAAGTGGACAATTTGGAACTCCAACCATTGTATAATGCAATTTTATTAGTGCCTACTAGTGCATCCAGCTCCATGGAGTCAGCCCCCATAGTAAGTTCAAGGTATATAGGATGTTCAAATTTAAAGAGGACTTACAAAGATAATTATATTTGAAGGGTCGGTGTTAATTTGTGTCCTTAGGGCACATGTTAAACATTTCATCAATGATAAGAAGTTATTGAAAAAAAATTAATATTCAACATTTTGAGCAATAAATTAACACAATTTCCAATGCATAATTTCTATTAGTGAAATTCTTAACGTGTAACCTAAGGGCACAAGTTAGCATTTCCCATATTTAAATTATTCCAGAAACATGAACGATACTCGAACCAAAAATCTCTCATATTAAACATTTTTTTTTATAAATCAAACATTTGAAGCTATCAAACACACACTTAATATCATATTATACCAATGTCTTGGGGGCATTGTTTACCATTCTCCTTTAAATATTTAAATTATAAATTAAAAAGGGTTAAAAGTGCTTTTAGTCTTTAAAAATATTTTAACTACCACTTCTTTTTCCGTCGTGAGCACATTGTACGTGCTTCAACTTGTTTTGAAATGATTCATAGTGATAAGTGGGAAGTGTCTCATGTAGCTTCTCATGCTAACCGTAAATATTTTGTCTCATTTATTGACGATTAGAGTCGCTTTATATGGTTATATTTTCTTCGATTTAAAACCGAATTGTTTTCCATGTTTAAGAAATTTCTAGCATATGTTGAAACTCAATTTCATGCTTGTGTTAAGATTTTTCACTCTAAATCTAATGGTGAGTGCATGTTGAGTTTCAGGACTTCAACACAAAACTTCAACCGGTAAATTTAACTAGTACTAAGCATTCCTTGGATTTGGCTTCGTGAATCTCTCATCACTTTATGCAAAAGTTACTAAATCTTCCAATGATTCTGACAACCGTGTCATGACTAATGCTTGTTTGACAATAATTTAACTTCATGGTTTTTACAGCATAACTTGGATTTTCACAAACAGAACCTATGTCACTTTATGGTGACAATACACAATACAAGCGTCATGCAAATAGTTGCAAATCTCGTTCCCTATTCAATTAAGGGATCCATCCAAGTGAGGGATATAAAAGCAGAGTTTCAAATAAGGATGGAATAGAGTTGCACTAAGGGATTTTATGAAGTGTTTTGTCAAAACTAAATGTAGGGATTTCAAATACCACTTTTTTGTTGGTGTCAAAACTAGATTTAGGGAATTTCAAAAACCAGTATGAGTTTAGAGAATCATAAATTGACACTCTCGAGGGAATATGAGTTACTAAAAATCAGATTAATTTCGATGCAATGTAAAAAGTTTTCCATTGCGAGTCCATCACAACCCATCATCGTGTTTGTGACCTTAGAAACATAAAAATCCAACGTTTATGTTAATCCAAGTATTTTAATTAATGGACAGAAATTTGGGCTATTGAAAAACAGTTTAAATATTATACAATGTTAGTGTAAAAAGTTTTGAAAATTGTTATTCACACATTTGATAGGGTTGAGAAACATAAGTAAAAGACGAAATTACCTCTCGGCAGTTAACTGCCGAGGATTTCAAAAACCGGTTGCAGTTAATTGCCGAGGAAAAACAATAATGCAGACAGTGGGTTCTGCATAATTCTAAAGCATTTCTAAGCCATTTTTCGGCCAGTTTTTACCTGTAATTAAACCAGAACATTTCCAAATGCAATAAACAAGAAAAATACAATATCTTTTACAATTGTCCACAATTAAATTAAACCAACATTTTGTTCAAAATACACAAAAGATTGAAATTCATCAAAACGTTACATAGTGCCCATAATTAAACAACACATTACAACTCATTACATATCATTAAATTAAACAACATATTCAACGCAATTGCATATGGAACGAACATACATATATAATATATTATTTTCCACCATATTCCGAAACATAAATCTGACGTCGCTATCGTCTTCAATAAGCCAAGACATATAGCTTGCCGTTTTCCATGCGTATTCATCTCTATATTCTCCTAGGTCTATGCATGACATTTGACCAAACAAGTGACGTGTATATTGATTTTCACCAAGATGCTCAAAATAAGTGTTAAGTTGTGCCTTCAAATCATCAAGAGAGTCGATCGGCGTTATCATAACCTTAATTGTCTTTTTAAAAGCGGAGTACCTAACACGGCCTTCAATTTTTGCAACCCCAGACATGTTTCACTTCACAAAAGCATTAAACGAAATGTAATAATCAATAAAATATACATAAAATGCATAAACATAAATGCGTAAACATTAACAAGTATGCACAAGTTTCACCACATAAAAGTCATATTATCATATATTTCTTTGCATATAACTCTTGAGTGGGCGATTCAACCATAACTTTCCATGCCCTCATTATCTTCTTGACAACATCGCGATTATTCACCTCTTTCCCATCCTTTTTCCCCAAAGGATATTTACAATTTAAGATGCACCTTTGTTTAACATTTGCTTGCACATGAAAGTAACAATTCATTGCATAACTTTTGGGGAAAACATTTCCAACCGCATTCATCAAAGACATATCCTTGTCAGTCACACCTTAGGCTTATTCATCTTTGATGTAAGAAGTTTACGCAACATTTTTAAAACACAAACAAAGTTTTCCTCTTCCTCATATGTCACAAATCCAAAACCAACCGAATATGTCACATCGGTCGAAGTTACCCCGACTACCTCAAACATTGGCATCTTGTACATGTTGGTTTTGTAGGTGGAGTCCATAACCAAAACCGTTGGAAAATTGTTAAACAACTTAACGGATGTTGGATGAGCCCAAAATATATCTTCAATTGTAGTACTTTCACTTTGTGTTCTTGAGAAATAAGTATAGTTGTGCTCCTCCAACTTCGAGATTAGATATTTCAACGGCTTCTTGTCACCTCTATTTGCCTTCCATATTTGTTGACGTTCATTGTACACTTGCTTGATATTTGTCATGCAATGTGGTCTTTTGTTCTTCAAATTTATCAATATATTTCTTGGAAGCATCTTGCTCTTGGTCAAGTCACGTACAATCTTCTTGTCGTCCTCCTTTAATCTACCGGCAAGAATGTGTCCTTCTAAAGCCGGCTCCATCGCATGGTTGTGAACTCCATAAAGAATGTTCAATCCCCATTCATTTGTTTTCTTACTAAGATATCCACTAACCATGAACAATCACCCACATTTTCTTGAGCCCGTTGTCGCATGCTTCGGTTTTTTTTCGGCACTTTGTGAGCTCCACTCCTTTCACACACTAGGCGCAACATTGGATTGATCAAGCTTGATCTTTGTGTAACAATTGTAAATCCCTCCTTATTTGCTTGACGACGTGCCCACTCAAGCAATTCTTCTCTATCTTGACACTTAACGTCGTTTGAAAAAAATCTAGTCGTGTCAACTTCGTGGGTAAGAAGTGGGAGGACACCGAAGTCAACATATTTAGAAGCTTCAACATGGACGGAAGCTCCATCAATGTTTGGTTTGGCTTCAACCTTAGGCGGTTTGACATCTCTGGAAATTTTGACAAAATTTGGTTTTGTCTTTCTCGAAACATCTTCCACGTTCTCTACCATTACTATAATTAAACAACACAAAAATATGAATTAACCACTAACTAATGCATAAACATCAATGCCATAATGAATTAAAAGAAAAAAAATTGAAAAAAATGGCAGTAGCTGCCTTATTTTCGTTTTGAAAATTTTTTCACAAGTATTTCACAGTACTTAACTACCGAAATTTACTTCGGCAGTTAACTACCGAAATTTACTTCGGTAGTCAGCTGCCGAGGGTTCCCATAACAGAGTTCTACATAAACTAACGTAAAAACCCATAACAAAAGCTAAAAATGAATGGATTAAAATGCTCAATACCTGTTTTTTACGTCAAAAGTGTGTTGATACGTCCTATGCTTGATGCTTCAATTATTTTGGAGCAAGATTTGATGAAAAAAAATATTGGATGGAAGTGGTATGGAAGTTGATGATGAAATAGTGTGTAGGGGGAGCAGGTGGTTGTTTCATCTAATGAAACGGTTTTTCTCGACAGTTAACTCCCGAGGTTTTTAGTTAACTACCGAGGTTTTCCTCAGCAGTTAATTGCAGCCGATTTTTGAATTTCTCAGCAGTTAACTGTCGAGGGGCAATTTTGTATTTTACATGTGTTTCTCAGCCTCATGATATGTGTCAACAGCAATTTTCAAAAGTTTTAATAGTGTTAGTTATGTTTTCTTGGTGTGGAAGAAAACCACTAAAACTATTGTAATTAATTGACTTAAGAAAACCACTAAAAGTCTTGTATAAAATGTTTTCCACTGTGAGTCCATCACAACCCATCATCATGTTTGTGACTTTAGAAACATAAAAGTCCAACGTTTATGTTAATCCAAGTATCTATTATGTTTATATTAATCCAAGTATCTATTATTACATATAAATGAAGGATAGTCATTCAACCCTAATTCCCAACCCTAATATCCAATTTTTCAATTATATCCTTAATTTTTTGCCATATCATACCAATTTTACCCATCCACTATAATCTAGCATATTTCACAATTAATCTTTAATGTCATGCATGTAGGTTCTCAATGTTAGAAAAATAACAGTCTTACATTTATGCCAAGACAAGTAACGCATGAAACAAAGTCAATGTCAAAATCATAGAAGTTGGTAGCAGAAAACTCCATTCACTAATTTAAGTGGAATTTGGAGAGATATTGCCTATAACACTGCTCTATTAATATTATATTGAGTACACCAATGGACTTATATGATTTCATTAGTTAGAATAAAACTCTTATGTAGATGAACGACAATTCTTTTTATGTCAACTCTTTTTTCTCTATTTAACATATTCTTTATTTATTTTTTTTGTCTTGGCCTTTAACTTCTTCATCTTTCTTTCCCTCAAGAAGAACTTCTTCGTCTTTTTCTTCAAATTTCAATTGCAATTGAAAAGCGAGACAATATGATTTATCAAAAAAATTCTCTGCAATTTGTTTATACAGGAACGAAGGTTCACATACGAAATGGAGATCTACAGTGGAGAGCGATGGTGGTACTTGAAGTTACAAATTTATATATAAATGAAGGATAGCCATTCAACCCTAATTCCCAAGCATGATATCCAATTTTCCAATTTTGTCCTCAATTTTTTGCCATATCATACCAATTTTACCTATCAACTATAATTTAGCATATTTCACAATTAATCTTTAATGTCATGCATTTAGGTTCTCAATGTTAGAAAAGTAACATTCTTACATTTATGCCAAGACAAATAACCTACATGAAATAAATTCAATGTCAAAATCATATAAGTTGGTAACGTAAAACTCCATTCACTAATTTAAGTGGAATTTGGAGAGATATTTCTTGTAACATTGTTTTATTAATATTATATCAAGTAAAACTTTCATTAAGATGTTTGAAATAAAGTCAATGGACTTATATGATTGCATTAGAATAAAACTATCATTAAACTATCCCCGTAAGCTTAACTCGGTTGGTAGGTATATTGCATATTATATGCAGGGGTCGGGGTTCAAACCCTGGACACCCCACTTCTCCACAATTAAATTGTGTGAGCTCTAGCCACTAGGCTACTTGAACAAAAAAAACTATCATTAAACTTGTATGTAGATGAACGACAATTCTTTTTATGTTAACTTTTCTTTCTCTATTTAATATATTTTCTAAGACTTTTTTGCCCAGGTCTTTAACTTCTTCATCTTTTTTTCCCTTGGGAAAAACTTCATTGTCTTTTTCTTCAAATTTCAATTGCATTTTGAAAAGAGGGACAATATAATTTATCAAAAAAATTCTCTGCAATTTGTTTATAGAAACGAAGGTTCACATACGAAATGGAGATCTACAGTAGAGAGCGGTGATGGTACTCGTAGCTATAAATCTATGATGATTGAGATGTTTTCTTCTTCCTCGTTTTTTTTTTCAATTTACTTGATGCAATTTAATAAAAAATGTTGTTTATTTTCAGAAAATATGGAAAGAAAGAAAATAGGATAGCTATGAAAAGAAATAACAAGACAATGAGAGAACGATGGTGCTTCTTTTACCTTTTTTATTTTTTTCCGCTTCAGATTTATTTTTTCTATACAATTTTTTCTTCCATTTGGTTTTTGTCATTTTGAATCTCTTTTCTTTATCTCAACATTATGTTATTCATTATGTAGTTTAATGTTGAGTGTAATGTTAATCTTATTTGTGTGCATTTTTGTGTACTCTACCACTTCTAGCTACTACTAAGACCATTTACAATGGTTTCAACTTTCAGCACACCTTTTTTTTCCAACACTCCACATCATTTTCTCTCTATTCCACCTAATAATTTAACACTCATTCAACTTTTACACTCTCGAATTATTTTTTTAAAAACATTTAACACTCTACCCCACCACTTTTTATTTCATATTCTTATTTAATTTTATATTTTTGTTTCTATGATTACATAAAATTACAATTATCGATTATAATTAAATTAAAATTAAAATAATAAACACTTAACAATTTATCTTTTAGATTTTTTTAAAAACAAAATTTATTTAAATAATTTATTTATATTTTTTTATCTTATATTATTAATAAAAAGGTTCATCTTTCAATTAAATAAACTCTAAAAATAGCAATAGTCATTATCAAAACAAACAAACATTACAAATAACTTAAAATGCAATACAATAAACTAAGCATGCGGCACATAAATAACTTAAAATGCAAGACAACAAATATCAATCCACACGCGCTGGTAACCACTAGTTTGGCGCCGCGTGGCTTGCTCCTTGGGCCACCATTTTAGACTTTAACACGTTGATTTAATTCAACCAATATCAATCCACCTCGTTTTTACTCCAACACTCAACACACCATTGCATGCATTTTAAAAGTTGAAAATGATTTTTAACACATCATTGCACATGGTCTAATGAGAATAATATCAAAATATTTGATGTTGAGTATGGTAAAATTCTGTTCAATCTAAGGGTAACTTAAAGGAATAATTTTTATGTGAAAATGTGGTAATATCTTGCACTATAAATGTAATACTCATACTAAACGTATCTAGAAAGTTTAGCATGTGCATTATCTTTAGTACTGGATACATTAAAATTTACAACAACAAATTCTTCGAATGAATATTTTATACAACAACACGCGTTCGTACAATCAACAATACAATACAACACGTCCAAAGTATATAAAATACATCCTTAAAGTCCATGACATCCTGCAGCGGGTACGAACGAGCCCTTGCTGAAATATCCATCCGGCTACAAGCTTGCTAAAACAACCTGTTGATCTGCAACAAATAAGGATTGGGATGAGACATAA
>Ga0228710_1000119_pt1 | contig 69007 bp, 42 predicted proteins | sample MedpolnodulmetaG_FD_177995 | JGI IMG/M metagenome (GOLD analysis project Ga0228710, IMG submission 177995) | Root nodule microbial communities from Medicago polymorpha collected in Santa Monica, California, United States - pink nodules | ecosystem: Host-associated > Plants > Roots > Nodule...
GTTCTCGCATTGAACATCCCACACAAAAGCTTTACCCTTACAGGTCAACTGAGTTAACGGTAGTGCCAACTTTGAAAATCCTTCTATAAACCTGCGGTAATAACCTGCCAAACCCAAAAAGCTTCTAACCTTGGTAACCGACTTAGGAGTCTCCCATTGTGATACTACATCAACTTTAGACGGATCCACAGCAATACCACTACCAGAAATAATATGGCCAAGAAAACTCACCTCATTCAACCAAAATTCACACTTTGACAACTTGGCATATAACTTCTTCTCCTTCAGCACTTGCAAAACAATCTTCAAATGCTCAGCATGTTCCTCCTCGAACTTAGAGTATATCAAAATATCATCAATGAACACAACAACAAAGCGATCCAAATAAGTATGAAAAATGCGATTCATGTACTCCGTAAATACACCCGGCACATTAGTACTACCTAATATTTGAAGAACAAAATCGAAAGGATAAATTACTATAAAATAAAAAGGAAATTGAAGGGATTACCACATGAAAGGAATAATACACATGTTATGTCCAGTAGCAAAAAAACAATACATATGTTTTGTATTTTACTTTTACCAACACATGTATCATGAAAATACTTTATCAAGGTTGTCAAAATTGGTATCCCACTAAAGGTCGTTGTGGTATAGAAAAACATAGATTGTAAGATCCCACCTTATAGACAAAATTATAAAAGAAACTAAGAAATATAATATTTCGCTAAAAAAACTTTCATTAGTCATCATTCTCATTGTCTTAAACATCATCTAAAGACGTTCATCAAAAAATAAAGCATCATCTTAAAACATCAATTTCTTAAACATCATAAAAGCACTAATACAACAAGTCATTCAAGACATTCTGATCAAGCCCAACGTCTATCAAATCCAATTCATCTCCAAATCCGTCAAATTCTTCATCAAGGTTGTGGATCTCCAAGTCATTTTCAGGAGAGGTGGCTGCACCTCCATTATCTCCTTTATTTTGGGTTTCTCTCTCCAAATTTGCATCTTCTATTATTAAGTCCCAAATTTCATTTTTCATTTGATGTTGTAAGGATTACAAACATATTAAAATTATTATTCTGTTGTCTACTAATGTGTTTCGTGAGAAAGGTTTCATTGAGAATGTCCTAACCAAATGAAGAGAACATTTTGACCTCACAAAGATGACGAAATATCTTCATCAAAACAACAAACAAAGAAAATGACAAATATTAGCTTTTGAGTAGTGTCAAGATCTACATAATTAAGATCAAGAATAAATATTATTCTCTTTGTCTCATCAATGAATAAATTGTCATAGAAATCAAGATCATTAAAAGGCAATGCATCAAAACATATTAATGCATTATTGCACATATCAGAAGATAACAAAATCAGCAAAAAAGTCTACATATATTTCAACCCATTAAGAAAATAAATAAATGATCCATCAAAGTTTTATCTCAAATATATGATCTTGGGATAAAAACATGTGACACCATTATATGATATCATCATATGACATCAAGATGCGATCATTATATCTCACCAAATGGTTGAAAAGTTTCTATAGCTCATGGCAACTTGCAAAAATGTGTTTATTCTTTAGTTTTATATTTTTTACAAGCTTGTAAAAAATATATAACTAAAGTATATGCAATTCCGCTCAAGAGATTTTTGCTAATGATCATTCATTTATTGTCTTATAATAATATTTTTCGTTGACTTGTAGTAGCATTTTTCATAGGCTAATTCGAGTTGTGTTTTAGCTTATAAACACTGGTCATTTGACAATGTGCACCCCTCTCATGGGCACCTAAGTATTTGTATCTGCGTCTATTATCCACATTTTGGCAACAAAATGCCAATAAATAACAAAAAAAAAACTTCACAATGTAATTGAAATATGATCTAAATTCTTTCAAATAAACTTATAAAATATTACACACATCAATGTTTAACCAAATAAACAACATCTAAATTATATATAAAAAAATGCATATTACAAGAAATATCAAAGACTTTGATTAATTAGTTAATTTAGTATTATATAAAACTATAGTTATAGTCTATAATATGCGGGTTGTGGGGCCGCATGGGTACAAGAGAGTCCGTACCCGCACCGATACCCATTTAAATTTACGAGTAATTACTCTAACACAAACTCAACAATATGGGTATTTATTCGTCCATCGTCGATATTTTTTGCAGATAATCATTGGACTTGGGTCCAATTTCAATCTATTTATCAAATATTCTAAATTCCGATTACTAAGTTTTCATCTATCAACTAATTTATCAATTATTTTATATAAAATCATTTGTTATCTATCAGCTAACCTCTTTAGTTACTTAGGGTCTATTTGACAATTGATATATTTGCGTTTATTAAAAATATACGTTTGGTAACTTTCACTTTCTCACGAGCTTATTTGTCTTATAAGCGCATCAATTTTTACCTCAATTTTACTCTTATAGTCTTAATTGATTTTTTAATAATTAAATATATATTTTTTCTGTCTTTTCATACTTATAAGCTAATTCAACTGTTTTTTTAAGAAGTTAAACTAACCCATCGAAATCGCCACATGATAAAATCGAACCAGAAACTTTGAGGAGGAGCACATTTCAAAGAACCAAAGCAATCTAAATTTAACTATAAATTTTACGGAATACTCCAAATTCTATAAGCTAGCTTATACGCTAACTACTAGATCCCCTACCCGTGCTGGCGCACGGGCATTTATAGTGTGGATTAAAATATAGTATAATATAACACGTAATATATATATACACGTTGATAAATAGTTCCAAGCCATTCTCATATAGTAACAAATAAAATTAAGCATAATATGAAAATACAATTAACGAAAATTTTAGATAAAGTGAATTACAAAATAAGCTAAATGATTCTTGTATTGTATGTAGAAGTTCATACATTCTGAAATACTTTCTTGTATACGACATTGGTTGCGTTATCAATGCAATCACCATTTTCATCAGTTATGAGTATTTTCAAACCTTTCCTTGATGTAACCCTGGAAACTGCGACATATAATTGGCCATGAGAGAATACAAATTGTGGTAGGTAGATGCCAACTTGTTTCAATGATTGCCCTTGGCTTTTGTTAATGGTCATTGCAAAAAAACGGTTATAAAAAACTGCCTACGTTGAAACTTGAAGGGAATTCTAGTGTCTGAAGGTTGCAATGACAGTCTAGGCACATACACCTTGTCACCAATGTTGCTTCATCAGTGCTGCCGCACGGGTCATATATATCTTTGCAAAATATTGTACTGCGATACAATCCATCACTTATGATTATAATTAATTTGACAAAATCGGAATAGTGTCTCATTACTTAAATGATGTATGATTACACATGTTGAAAAATCTCTTGATAAACCACATTTAATGTAGTTTTCATGCAATCGCCGTTTTCATCTGTCAACAAAATTTTAAGACCATTTCTCGATGTCACTCTTGAAATCGTCACATAAAGCTGACCATGAGAGAAGACTGGTTGACCTCCAAGTAAATGTTTTACTTGTCCCAATAAAAATAGACAACACATTCAACAAAATTTAAAATAAAATTTTTGTAATACTACATCATTAATTTCTGAACATATAAAGTCTCAATAATGAACAACATAGGCACGATTATCCCCAAAAAAATTATCACACACACATTATATAATTAGACGGGCATGGCAGAAGTAATACGATAGCACTAAATCTGCATATTTTTTCCATAGCCTTGCAACAAACTTTCTTATTTTTTCCATGGCCTTGCAACAACCTTTCAATTTCAGCCAATGTATAACTTTTTAACAGTTCATCATCTAACACTAAAATCTGCATATGATAACACATATAATACTTCAATGCATGATCATAAAAAGAAGCAATATTAGCATAAATAGCTAAAATTTTGCAAGGAGGTTCTAGTAACATGATGATTTGAGATGTTGAAACAACGTTCTGGCAAGATGCAACAAACATTTAAAAATGGAATATAATCTAACAATACTACAAATATTTTGATCCATATTATTTTTAACTCATTGTTGAATTCAGGCTCGACCACATCATTAGAACTAAGGTAAAAATAATTGAATGAAGTATCAGTAATTCATAACCCATAAATATAACAATGTCATATATTGCAAGTATTAGAAACTCATTGCTTATCTCTGGTGTAAGTCTGAGTGGGTAACTCATCTTTGCATTATAAACAAATCAGAGAAATCCAATATACTTATCAAGGCCAACATATTATTTTATCACTTTGCATGTATTTTTTTTCAGTAAAGTAACAAACTTATATAGATTCTACTTGAATATTAAACTACAGTATCCTGGCGTACGCATGGCACGCCTTGAATATTAAACTATAGCATAATTCACACGCAAAAAAATTATTCTGCATAATCCAAATAATATATATTTCGAAAAGCACTCACTCAGAATCTTCCAATGTAATGTCAAGCAGCTTGCTCTTAGGTCCATTGATTTCTTTGTCTTTTATTTCATCCCTTTCCACAACTGTGTCCAATAACATCTAAAAAGTATATTTGACAGTCATAAACTTTTTTATAAAATATGCAACAGTTAAAAAAAACAAAAATAATCAACCAATCTGCCTTACCTAAGTACTTATTATCTCTGTCCGAGTCCAAGACATCCTTGAAAGTCACGAAATAAAGATGGTTAGAAGGTATCAGACTTTCTTCAACTTTGGTCCAAATGGTTCGATCAATCAAGGTCAGTTTAAATCTATGGCCAGTAAGCGGGTATTTTCCACAACATAATTGGAACCTTCTTGAACTAACGATTTAATCTTTGGCACCAGATGCTTTTTCGCAGTCGCTTGTATCTTCCGTAGTTGTAATAATATGAAAATATAAGATATCTGTAACAACCTTTTACCCAACAAAATAACGACTGGACTAAAATTTTAGTAACAAATTGTCCAAATAATAAAGAACTGCTTGACAAAAAAAAGATTGATTGTATGGAAAGAAAAATGGTTGGAAGGGCAAAAATGAATGAAGGAAACAAAAAAAAATTAAAACTCATCCAAATTTGCAATCAATAGAAATTGAAGAGGCATGAACACAAACAATTGGCTACCCAAAGATATTTCATATTGGCGTCACTCATATCAATTCAAACCACTCATATAAAAAGAATGCATCACTATAAGCTTGTTGAACACATTGTGATGAGGGAACCGAAAAAAATTGAGGTGTTCATATAGTGTGCATCTTATAGAGTGGTTTTTATTTAAGGTGTTCAGAAAGACTACACATAGGAATTAGAATAGAGGCATGGCTAATTAGAAGCACCATCTTTTACAATCTGCATCTAAATTCAACACAACTGCAGAAAAATCACCAAACACATCTCTATATAGAGATAGATATAAATAGAGAGGAATGAGACAATAAATTTGTAAACCAAGAGAACCCATAATTTAAAGAAAATCTATAACTTGAGCGACATTTTTTTCTTGGACTAACTTTACCTAGCTATCTCATCAAGATTTCAATACTCAAGAAAAAAAAGACGCCAACTAAATTTAAATGAAATTTCACCTTGTTTTATCAATTTGAGGTCGAATATAGTCATTTAATAAACCTGATTCATATCAATTCCAACCACTCATATGAAAACAATGCATCACTAAGCTTGTTGAACACATTGTGATGAGGGAACCGGAAAAAATTGAGGTGTTCATAGAGTGTGCATCTTACAGAGTGGTTTTTTTAATTAAGGTGTTCATAAAGACTACACATAGGAATTAGAATAGAGGCATGGCTAATTAAAAGCACCATCGTTTACAATCTGCATCTAAATTCAACACAACTGCAGAAAAATCACAAAACACATCTCTATATAGAGATAGATATAAATAGAGAGGAATGAGACAGTGAATTTGTAAACCAAGAGAACCCATAATTTAAAGAAAATCTATAACTTGAGCGGCATTTTTTTCTCGGACTAACTTTACCTAGCTATCTCATCAAGATTTCAATACTCAAGAAAAAAAGACGCCAACTAAATTTAAATGAAATTTCACCTTGTTTTATCAATTTGAAGTTGAAGATAGTCATTTAATAAACCTGATTCAGATTCAACTGCTCTTTAATAATTTCTTCTCTTTTACACTCAACACCAAACAACAACCAAAAGAAACCTACAAAACAATAAAATAAAAAAAACCTTGAAATGTTAATAACATAAAGAAAAATTGCATTAAAGTTGGAGAGTAATATAGAAGGTTGATTTATAATATCTTAAAAGAAAAAATATGTAGATAGTAAACATGCTTAAAAAGTTAAAGAGGGATATAGGAGTAATGTTATAATTAACCCTAGTCATTTTTACAAATAAAAAGTCAGGACCAATGACTTCAACTAATATAACATGAAGAAACAAATAAGCCGATAAAACTACACTAAAAGGTCTAGTGATCAAGTGTCAGCTGAGTCGGTCAAATTTCCTTCAGTGAGGTTACACTATCAAATTCTTGAGAGTAATACAAAAACACTGATGAGGTAGCAGTAGGGCGATAAAAGGTACACTATCAAATTTCACAATGGATAAAATAGAGGAATGCAATCACACATGGATAGCTCTGCACCCAATTATGACATTTTAGTCTGCAACAACAAAGAGAAGTCCATCAATAATAGAGATAAATCTACAATCAAGATCAAATAAGTATAAACCAACAAAAAAAAACAAAATCTCCAAACACAAAGGGAAGAACGAAGAGAAGAAAAAGTCGAACAGAGAAATTGAAATCATGACCCAAAATTCATTCAATGTCTAAATTATGACCCACCACAGATTATCAAAATATATTAACATACAAAATAAAAAAATATATTAACTACAAAATAATGTGCAACCACATACCTTCTTGAATGTTAGACATGTTCCTGAGGACTTTGTCTGGGAACGAAAATGTATGTTCGGTTGGAGTCGAATCGATTAACATTATCATGAAGAAAACAAAACCACCAATGACATACATAATTACCATGAAGAAAACAAAACACCAACATAAAAAAGAGGGATTCATAATTTATTCAAAATCTAGTTCTTAATAAAAAAAAAAGTTAAAAAAAGTTACTATTTGACAATAATGGATTCATAATTCATCTTCGTTGAAGATGCTACGGCAACGGTGATTATAACATCATCGCCGCAACTGACGGCGTGGAAGATGATACGACGGAGGGAGGCAATGGAGAGAGAGTTCCAGGGACGGTAGTAGAAGAATATTGGAAAGAGAGAGTTTATTGGAAAGTGGAAGAGAAGATTGGTGTGAGTTTATTGGATTAGAAAGTGTGTATGTTACCAATGCAGTTGTGATTTAAAATTGAAAGACAATGTTTATTGATTAGGATTAGGGTTGACACATTTTCTTAACATTGTTATTAATATTAGAAATAAGTAAGATACGCTAACTAGTTTATCAGTTATTCTCATATATTATAAGCTAACCTATCAATTATTGACACTTGTTTCCCAAAAAAAAGCCTTAGTATAAGTACTTTTAAGTAAACAAAGTCTCAATGGATTATGGAACACAAGGCGTATTTAAATCTGAAAACAGAGGTATAGGGGTGTGAATAAAAAAGGCAATGTGCGATTAACAAACACAACAACAAATCTCGACCCATACAAGCCCAAACTTTTAACAAGATTTTCAAGTAGATACTAACCCTAACAAAAAGCCTATAAAAAACCACAAGCCTCTCAGAAACTTTATCAAACCCTAATTTACATTCTGTTCGCTTCTCTGTTTCGCAGATGTAGCCGCACCCACTTCTCTGTCTCTCTCTCTCTCTCTCTATTTGTTCTTCGATTTTATTTTTCTTTTCAGTTTTTGTTAATTATTTGTTTAAACATAGACGAGGATGAATATTGCTTTATTCTGACACCTCTTGTATGAGATGAATCTTATGATTCATCCTTGAGCACATTATGCAACTCTCTGAGTCTTGTTTATTACAAATACTCTTCAAATTAGGCGTGTCTTGTGTCCGTATCTGTCTGTGTTCTATAGTTTTTGTTTAATTTATTTATCTGTTCTTGTTGAAACAATTTTTTCTAAGCCTGATATTGCAATTCTTTGGTCATCGATGTGTATGACAAGGAATCTATCATTAGGCAATATTAATGTTTGTTTTACATGTGCACGCGTAATTGTACGCGTGCACTCTATCTTTAGCTCCGGATATCCTTCTCTACGGGATTTTCCGGTGACAAGATAGATACAGTTTTTGTTTTAATTTAACCTTAAATATATAAATTGTTTTAGCATATTTATGTTTTTTTTGTATGCGTTTTGATGTTGAAGGATGAAAAATTGACGGATTACGATTGATATTATTCATAAATGATATTCATAATCAGCTACTTCTGACTACATCAATCAATTTTTATTTTTTTTGTTTTTGCAATTTTGAATTTGAATTGTTTTTATTCTTTTCTACTTTTTTTCATTGTTTTTTCTTTTATTTCTTAAAATTGTTAATTTGTGTGATTTTTAGCCTGTGATGTTAGAAAATATTTGCTACTCTTGATGGGATCTCCCATGTGATGATTATTTGTCCACCAAGATCTCTGAGGCTTCGTTGTTCTTGACTTGCACAAATTGTTTTGCGTTAGTTCAATGTTGATTTGGACTAATTAAACTCTACATTACAAGTTAAGTTTATTGACCTGTTATAAAAAAATAAGTAATAAAATATATCATTTTATTTATTAATTTGATATGATTGGAATCTTATGTTCAACTCTATTTTTCCCTAAGATTGATTTGATTGAAACCTTTGGTACGAAATCAGCACCTGTCTACGGATTCTTCTGTTAATGGTCATTTTATTTTTATCTTTATTATATGCAGGGTTATTTCCCGTGAATTCTAGCTAGCCATCACGTTAACTGACCAAAATAAAAATAAAAAAAGAACTAATTTTTCATGCTAAAGATTGATTTGATTGAAACCTTTGGTACGAAATCAGCACCTGTTTACGGATTCTTCTCTTAATGGTCATTTTATCTTTATCTTTTTCCCTTTATACGAATTGAGGCAATCTTAACCATTTTTTACATTTTTTGGTTTGAAGAAATGAAGAATGTTTGTCTTTTATCTAAAAGAAATGAAAATGCCAAAAAATGCAGAGACCTTAAGGAGTTCACTGTTTGATGTACACAGTTTTAGACCGACGCAAAGAGGAAAGAAGTGACGTCATTACAGTTTACAAAACATAAATAAGTATAAAAATGTAAAAAAATAAAAATAAAATTAGTGTGTTCTTTTACTGGTCTTCCATGTTGCCCAATTTTTTTACCGTTTTTAAATTTTTTACTTGTTTTGTAAAAGCTATGAAATTTTGATAGGGAGTTGTTTTAAAATACCTCATTTGGTTCCGAAAGACATTCAAGTGTTTAATTATTTGTATCATTTTTATTTCACTTTTGTTTTTATTTATATTTCTTAATTTTTATTTTTATTTGTTTAGTTTGTTTTTAATCATTTTTAAATGTCCGTTTCTTTGACTTTAGTTCAATTCCAGTCAAGGTGGCAGATATTCGTTGGTCCTACTTTCGTCGAAGCTGCAAGGGTTTGGTTCAGTCTGAAAGGGACACCTCATCCAAAATACCCTTGCAGCTTGGATGGAAGTATAAAAAACAAATAATAAAAAAGAAAGAAACCAAAATATCTGCCACTTGCACTGGAATTGGGCTAAATAAAGAAAGAAACTTGGACATATAAAAAAGATTAAAAACAAATAAAAAAAACGAAAATTAATAAAGGAAAATTAATAAAAATAATACAAATAATAAAACACTTAAAATGGTATTTTAAAATATTTTTGTTGAAATTTTGTCTGAAACGGCGAAACTTCTCAGCTTTTTAAAAATGAGTAAAAATTTTAAAAACGGTCAAAATGTTGTTCGATGGAGAACATGTTGTTTGAATATTGTTGATTGGTAATACATCTGGATTAGACACACTGAGGATGACATTTTTTGATGATATGGCTAAAGCAAGACTCAGGGTGATTAACGCTAGCATGTATAAATGATATTGTGCATGTTACATGCATGTATATGTATATGAATAAATGTATGAATATATGCATGAAACTTGTATGATCGTATGACCTCCCATCTTGCTTGTCCAGTTTTGTTTCATCAAGTTATATACTGAAATTTTCACAAGGGCCTTTTAAAACATTATATATTCTAGCAAGGTGGAGTTTAGTATGGGAAAGGGGAGTTCTTTCCCTTCATGGAAAAGTTGAACCACAACATTTATTACTTTTTTAATTGAATGGCTAGCATTTGTGACATGTTAATCGTTGTGAATAGTTGTATGGCATTGTGGACCACATGTTGTACGTGTGAATCAAATCACTAATGGTGTAAAACCCGTTAATCAAACCACTGATGGGGTAAAGCTAAATAATCAAAGAATTCTGCTCTTCCCCCAGCACAAAACACTCGCGCCCAGAATGATTTCCAAATATACCCCTGCGTGAGTTAACTCACGCATCATGTCTTAACTCACGCACGTTATAAGTTCTGCGTGACTTCAGTCTCGCACCATTGGCATGTGCGCGAGTTAACTCACGCATGTTCGCCGGTGGTCAGAGCTGAAGAACAAACGTTTTTTGAACTGTGGTCAGTATTTCAACATTCAATCCACACATTTTTTTTACCAAATTTTACACATTTTTTGACCACATTAATGATGTTTATAACCTATACTACCATTACCACTTATAAATACTCCTCCATACTTTCCTAATTCCTCACACCATATCACTTTCTTCCTCTCTCCACTCTCTCCCTCTCTTTCTCTTTATTGTTTGGGGTAAAAAAAAATAGATTTAAATTTAGCCCAAGGTTGATAATGTATTTTCCCAAGAAGGTTGCTCACTATTTTACCCCAAGAAAATTGATCACTTTTTACCCCGAGAAGGAGAAAATAAGTAGATTTAGTGAATTCGAATAAATTATTCTATGAATTATTGTATTGTATGAATTATTAATAAAATGATATATTGTTATATACCTCAATTTTGTTCATTCCTTCTTATTTATATTTGCTTTTATTTTCTAATTTTGTATTTAATGAATAAATATTAATTTAGTTCATTTCCTTTTATTTATATTTGTATTTATTTAATGTCTAAAATCGAATCAATATTTATTTTAAGTTCATAAATAAATTAGAATAAAGTAAATACGTAAATAAATTAATTTTAATAAAGTAATAAATTAGAATAAAATGAACAAATAATTTAGCAAAATAAACAAATTAGAATAAAGTGAACAAATAAATTAGAAAATAAGTAGATTAGAATAAAGTGAAAAAATAAATTAAAAAAAAGTAGCTACTTTGCGCCACTCAACTTAACTTGCGCCACTCCACTTAACTTGCGCATTATTTTACACTTACGCTAGTTAACTAGCGCATGGGCATTTTGGGCATGGCTGCAGGGTGCGAGCGTTTTGTGTTGGGGGAAGAGCAGTAATCATAATCAAATCACTGATGAGCTAGAGTCCATTAATCAAACCGCTGAAGGGATAAAAGCCCATTAATCAAACCATTGCAGGGGTAAACATTCATTAATCAAGTCACTGAAGGGGTAAAAACCCATTAATCAAACCACTCAAGGGGTAAAACCCATTAATCAACACTAAAGGGGAGATAACCTATTCATCAAACCACTAAAGAGGTAAAACCCATTAACCAGACCATTGAAGGGGTAAAGGCCCATTAATCAAACCAACTGATGGAGGAGAGCCTGTAACGTCCAATTTATCTATTTAATTATTTTATTGGGTTTAGAGTCTAATTATATGATTTAATTGATTATGTGGTATGTTGTTATTTTGTTAAATGACTTTATTTTATTATTTAGTAGAATATGATTAAAAATAGAATAATTAGACTTGAAGGGCTGAATTAGTATTTAGAGGAGTTTAGTGGAATTAAGTAGAATTAAGAGAATTGGTTAAGGAAATAAGAATATGAAAATTAAGAGTCAGAGAGTTTTTCACGTAAAACAAGTTTTTGGGAGAAAAGGGAGAAACCAAGAGAAGAGAAGAGCCAGAGAAGGGAAAGCTTGTAGAACCTTGTAATCAACCAATCTAAGGTAAGGGTGAGATTAACTTTCTCTAATTTTTGGTTGTATAATTCTGAAATTGAGTTTAACATGTCGTTGTTTGTGAACTTGTGAATTTGTGAATCTGGGGAATTAGGTTTTGAAGTCGTAATTGGTTGTTAATAGAGTAGAAAATCCATTGAATTTATGTATAATTGATGTTCAGGTTGTAGAATAATCCTAGGTAATGTTTCCTATCAAATTTGGGTAGATGAAATTTGAGTTTTTGGGTGAAAAATGGTGCAGAAATCGTAACAGCAGGGAAAATTTCGCTAGAAGTTTGCTATTGGTGAAATCTATCTGGAACATTTTCGCTATCAGCGAAATTGCACAGTGACAACATACACTTTTTCATGTTCTTGCGTCTTTTTCACACGGCTCTGTTTTGAATTAGCTTTTGGTGTAAACATGAAAGTTTTAGATAATTTTGTTAGCTTTTCAGTTGCTTTGGTTTGACGTGAAAAAGATTTTTGATTTTGAGTTATGATGAAAATACTCCAAGGAGGTCTTAGTGAAATTTTATGAAAATTCCGCATAACTATTTTTAAGTCAACCCAAAACTTATGGATTGTCTCCAAACTTCAAAGCTTGTGTACTATGAGTTCAATTAAAGTGTTTAAGAGTATTCATAATCAAAACCTTAGAACCCTAAAACCTTCATCAATTTCAATGGCATCTTCAAGTTCAACTCAAGGAAACTCCATGCAACTGAATACTGGAGAATCTCTTCAGATAAAAGGGAGATCAATGAAACTAGAAGAATGACAGTTACCAGTCCAAGTGGAGAATCCAGTGGATTTCGTATCACTTGCTCGACATGACTGTGATTTGTCAAGCTATCTGAGATATCAAGACTTATCAGGGTACTTCTCAATGCTGGATGGACCATCCTATGAAAACTTGGTAAAATACTTATGGGTAAGGGCTGAGATCTACGACAAATATGCTGCAAAGGCTGAAGAAGATCACTTGGTTTTGCTTAATCCTGATCTGAAAGGAAAATCAAGGGCTGAAATGGGACTGAAAAAGTTTAGAATAACTGAAATTCGTTCCAATGTAATGGGAATTCCAGTCACCATTACTGAGGAAGTGATTGGAAGAGCATGCAGAAGAAGTGTTAAAGGAGCCTTTCAATGGAATCTGAATAAAAAGACTATGAATAAAAAGACAAGTGATTGGATACCAGTGGTGAAACAGTCTCTCTTCAAAGGCAAGAAGGATGGAAAGTATTATGACATGGAAAAAGAACATAAAGTTCTTCAGAAGATGATGCAAGAATGTTTTCTACCCAAAGGAGGAGGTGTAAATCAGCATTCATTAGAGCATAAAGTGTTTTTACACTACTTGATCTCTTTTGAAAAAGTGAATCTTCCCAGATACATCTTCCACCACATGTTATGGGCATTGGAGCAAAGTCAGCAAAGGAACAGAACCTTTGTGCCTTATGGAAGATTGTTATCTGAGATATTCCATCAACGAGGGATGCTGGAAGTCATTAAAATGTCAAAAGCTGTTGATGATAACCAACTTGAAACCGTGGTTGGGAAGTACATCAATGGCTCAACTCTTTACAACATGCATCTGGTAAAAACAGTCATTAGAATGGATACTGATTTGCAGGAGTCAAACATTCTATCAAATCTTATGAATAACTTTCCTTCTATTTGCAAACAAGATCCTCTAGATGTTAGAGCTCATTTTGTGTATGAGCATTGGAAAGCTACTAGGGAAAGTATCAAATACAGTGACATTCCAGACACCATGTATGGTGGTTCTTTGCCAGTTGCTTCCAAGAAGAGGAAAGCTAAAAAGAAGGCAACTTCAGAAGCTGCTGATGAAGAAGCTTCTGAACCTCAACCAAAGAAAGCCAAAAAGGAAAAGGCTAAGAAAGAGAAGAGTGCATCTTAAGTGACTGAAGTTGGTTCTGCTATGCCAACTATTCAAGAAGAGGTTGAAGATCTTGAACCAGTCAAGATCATTGAACAAAGGACTGGAGGGAAGAAATCTGTTGGTTCATCAGGATCCATTCCTGTTCAACCAAAGATTAGTAAAAAGACGAGAATCTCAGTTAGAAAATTGAGGGAGTCACAATACATCTTGCAAGAATAAGATGTGTAAGCTAGTGGGCTGGTGACAAGAGAAATAAGGAACAAGAAGGCTGCAGATGCTGCTGCACTTCAGAAAGCTATGCAGGTAGCTAGAGAAATAGAAATTCCTGCTTCTGGCATGTTAAGAGAAGATGTTGGTGTGAGTGCACAGAAAGTTATAGAAGCTGCTGAAGAAGTTCAGGAATTGGCATCAGTAGAAGTTGGGAATCTGTTGAAAATGTCAACTGAAATTCAAAGAGTAGAAGCTTCAGGAATTGAAGAACAAGCATCAGATGCTGCTACTGAAGATCATCAAGGTAAGGATTCTATTCACAATGCTTCTGAAAATATAACAGATGCTGAACTGTCTCTACTCTTATCTAGCACATATACATCCCCAACCCCATCACCATCAAACCTTAACTCATCAGGTGAATATGTTCCTATGGTTCCATCTGTTCAAGAAAGAATAGATAACCTTATTCAAAGGCACATAGATGTAGGTCAAAGACTACCTGAGGGCCATTGAGGTAGACCTGATTTCTTGAATCCCATTCAATCAATTGCTCTTGACTCTGACATTCCCACTACATCTACATCAACTGAACCTCAACCAATAACCCAAACTTGTGAGCCAAACCTAGAAAAAGCCTCTGAATTAGCTTCTGATGAAGTTACTTTAGAAAGCCCCCAACAAGAACTTAACTCAGAAATGGCCATAAACACCTGCATTGAACTGGTTATTCATTCTAAATATCAGCCATACCATCTCAATGCAACTCATTCAAACATATCTTTTGGCATTGCACTCAGAAACATAGCCAGGAAGAGATCACCATTCCATGAACAATCTGTTTCTGATCAACATTTCTCTCGATCAAAAGAACAGATTCTTAATGTTCAACCTATAAGTGTAGCTCAACCTTCAACTTAGACTACACTTAACCCTTTTGAACCTGAACAAATGATCATAGAACATGTTGCGAATGAGGTTCCCACTCAAATTGGAACAACTTTAGCCTCATCCTAATCATTTACTTTAGAACATGTCAATGATCCACCTTTTGTACCTAACCAAACTCTTGCTATTGAAAGCAATACTTCAACCATCATTAACTCTGAACCCTCTTCCTCAATTACTCCTCAACTCACTGATTTCACTGTTCCTCTTACCCTGTTGCTAGATTCTGCTATATTAAAAGATGCATGTGAACAGATTTTCTTAGACCTGAACAAATCGGTGAAGACCATAAACAACTATATTCATGAGAAGGACTATGTCAGTGAGTGGACCTCTCTAAGGAACAGAGTGGAATACATGATGTGTGAACTTCACAAGCTGTCCTTGGAAGCTCATGACAAAGCATTGCTTGATCTTCAGCAATGGTTCAAGGGAGTAATTATGAACATGGAAGAAATAGAGCTTAACAGAACTCTAGAGAAGAGCATAATGTACTTATCAGACACACCTATGTATCTGGGTGCTTCAAGCATCATCTCTTCTAGTGTGCATTCTGAGAATCCAGATTTGAGATAGTTAACTAAGTTGAAGATTCTGACTTCAGATGCTCCTATTCTTAATAAGCTAAAAGATGATTCTGTCTTAGAGAATGAAAATAAGGAACTGAAGAAAGCCTTGCTTGAGCACAAAGTGCTGGTTTCTGAACTTCAGAGAAGGATCAACAGGAGCAAGCAAGAATTAGAGAAGAAAATCTGATCAAGAGTAACAATGAGTTCAAAGAAGAAATGAAGAAGCAATCAGAGAAAACAAACAGCTTGATACAAAACTTGATGGAAATGGTGAAGAAACAAGCCAAGCCTTAGATTACACATCAATTTTTTAGCTTGTTTACCTTATATTATTTTTGTCTTTAGTTTGTGCTTCTGAATACTATTTTTGCATGTTTTTGCTTCTAACTACATTATTTGCTTCTGAACATGTTTTATCGTTATTATTTTCTCACTATGTTTTTCTCATCTCTTCTTTTTGTCTTTTATTTTATCTTTTTGTTGATGACAAAAGGGGGAGTAGATGTATAGTATTTATTTATAGGCTCTGAGCCCCATTAATTTAATTTAAACAAGTTGAATTAATAGGACCTTCTTCTCATCTCTTAGTCTATTAATGTTATGTGAGATTATTCTGAGAAGTTTTACGTTTTTAATGATGAATTTAATTAACATGGATAGAATTCAGGGGGAGCTTACAAACCTCACCTTAAAGTACTATTTGACTCAGGGGGAGCTTACAAACCTCATACCGTTAAAGTCAACTTGTTAATTAGACTAACAACAATTGAACATTTTAAATACTAGTATTTGTCATCATAAAAAAGGGGGAGATTATTGGAACAAAATGTGTTTAACATTACCCTTTGAGTTTTGATGATAACAAGATATTAAAAGTGTCAATTGGATATGCTAATATTTTTTCAAGTGTGCAGAACAATAGACAAAATGTTTTTAGTGCTTTGAATTAAGCATAGGTTCTGGAAGAACAAAAGAGAGCAATGGAATCAACAAGAAGGAAGCTTGTACTGCAAGAAAGAGGTTCTGAAGACAAGCGGTTCTGAACAAGCCGACGTCATCACAAGCACCTCTTCAGAAGCAGTTCACCAGAAGCTGACGTCATCAGTGGTTCTGAAGATCATTAGAAGCTGGAAGACTGAAGAACTTCAAATGTTATTCAAATGATGATTGAATCACGCCTATCATTACAGAAGATTGGGAGAATAAAACAACGACTATTTCAAATGGATTTGAAGGAATTGGATGCTTATTCAGTTGAGAGCGTTGAAAAAGGATATTTGTACGAAGTGTACAACCACTATCTCCACTACTCTGTTTTTGTGTCTGCTAGTACAAGAACAACAACTGTGCCTATAACGGTGTTCCTCCAGACTTGGAATGGATTTGAAATTGATCCTTCATAGGACAATAACCAAATCAGGCAACAGATAATTGGTGATTTGATCAAGTTTCAAACGACTTTTTTTTGATGTGCTGACAATCAACAACGTATCTTTCACACCTCTATATAAAGGAGTCTTAAGAGTATGTATCTTATTTGTATTGTGAACACCACTGATTGTATATCAAGTGTTCAACCTCAAACAAATTTCCTTGTAATTCTGTTTGAATAGAAGTCTCTTGCAGTTGTGCTTGAGTAATTTGAAGTCTCTTGCTAGTTGTAGCAGTGAGTAGTTGTAATAAGATATTACATTTTAGTGAACTCTCATTGGAAGTGCAAGAGGGACAACACTACTTCCGGTTTGTGGATGGAACTTGTATAATTGCTTTGTGTCTTTCGTCTCTCTCTCTCTCTCTCTCTCTCTCTGTGTTTTTATCTGCTGCATTTAGATTATGATTATCACATCAGAAGCTGAATTCTATCTGCTTCTGATCAGTGACTTCAGTAGGAGAAAACGAAGAAAAAGCTAACACAATTCAACCCCCTTCTTGTGTTTTTCTCACCTTCATTGGGAACTGTTTGTCTTGGACATCTATAATACTTATGAGAATTGGGCGAGCGGGTGTTGGGACGCACGCGCTGTTCCCCGAGGATTTTTGTTTCATAGCCATACAAGTTCGGCGGTAGAGTGATTTGTGTTCGGTAGGTGGATGCTCGATTATCTTTTGGTCAGATGGAAAGATTCCCTCGTTAGGGAGTTTGGTCGATTTTCATTCCGCGGTTACATTTGGAGCGGTTACTCCGATTTTTCGTCGAAACCGGCATGTCCATGATTGCCCCCAAGGCCGTTGGTACGCTTACATCCATTGCAGGGGCGGATGTTCGTGTAATTTGTGCTTATGAAGAGTATTGCGATGATTGTGATGACATAGAAGCAACAATATTGACGGATTTAGTCATTTTATTCAAAGTTTTACCACTTCGTAAATGCATGCACAAAAATGCGGATTTTCCTTAGGAAAAGTTTTACTGAAAATAGTTGCTAATCTTCAGAAAGATCGATTCCACAAGAAAGGTTTTAGAAAACATTTTTTTTTAGAAAAAGTTTTGTAATTTTTTGGAAGATTACAACAATCTCTTCCAAAGGTTTTTGTTTGAAAAAATGCACAATGGAATTTCTTTCAAAGGTTTTGAAAACTACGATGAAAATTTCTTCCCGAGGTTTTGAAAAAGACTACAATGGAAATTTCTTTCCAAGGTTTTAAAAATACAATGGAAATTTCTCTCCAAGGTTTTGAAAAAGTTTTTGAAAAAAGATGGACAAACAGGGTCCCACTAGGCGTGCCAATTTGTTTACCGATGTTTTTGGTAAACAATACAGGCTGGTTTTTATTATTACGAGCTGGACCAAACCAGAAATCGTAGGATATGTTGTGCATTCTGTTTATGTGCGTTCATCGAGTTTGTAGGTTGCTTAACGGGACGAGACTGTGTGGCGTCTTTCGACAAAAAAAGGTTTTTAGAAGCAAGATAAATGCATTAAGTTTAAATTGCAGAAACTTAAAGGAAAGGTAAAATGCAATGCATTAAAAATAAAGGTTGTTCGACAAATCTTTTACATACATTCTTTATGACACTTTTTTCTCGCGCATGTACTTCGAGTGTTTTAGAATTATGTATAGGTGATTTGCGACTCGTTTTTCCTATGGAAAACTACTATTTATACATAGAAAATAAGTGGAAAGAAACTAATTCCACGATCAGCACTCCTTCCATGCAAACAACCGATTGTCTCCCACGTTCTCCTCTGAGGAAATCATTTTTTATTTTATTTTTTAAATTCGAATCTTCCCGCTTCAAAGACAACTTGCTCGACTTCAACGGTTTTGCTTCTTGACTCGTATCTTGTCTAACTTCAAGGCTTTGAGACTTTTTAATGCTAAGTCCAACATCTCTTCGAACTCCTTTGATTGAAGGGAATACTTCGATTCCTGCAAAAAGTAAAAGTCAACTAATGTTGACCACATTAAATGAGGCTGGTGAAAATACCAGCTAATAGTTACTTCCACAAACAGGTTCCTCATCGCCATCCTTTCTCATGTTCTTCTTTGGTCTTCCTGCAACCCTTCTTACCACAATTTAGATACCTTGAAGCAACCTCTGCAATGTTTCACCATCTTTTCAATGCCCCGCAAACATAACTCATCTACATCCACTTTTTCCCAAACACAAAATTCACCATCAACATATTGAAGCCTCTGATACTCATCTCGCTCTAAATCCCCACCGTGATGCATGATTAGCGTGATATTTTCTTCCATACTACAGATTTTGGCAACATTAGTCATAATCACAAACAAAACAACAACAAAATGCAAATATGAATTCACTAGCATAGGAAAGATACCCTTTTTATTAATTGTGTTAATCAACCAATAATTCCCTTCATTACTTATCTCATGTTCATCAATTTTAGTAACCAACCAGAAAAACATCAAAATTTTAAGTCTTAAACTGAAAACCCTACAATGAATAATAATAAAAACGGTCACAAAAACACGACAGTCACAAAAAACAACAAAGAAAACATCAAACGAAGTTTAAACATGAAAACGAATGGATAAAAAATGAAAACGAAAATAAAAAAATAGTCACAAAAATCGGAGAAAACAAACAGGAGTGAATGGAAAACGAACATGCACGACTTTACCTTTATTGACGACGAAATCTTCCTTCAAAACGGTATCTTTTCCAACGTTGATTGATGAAGATGATGATTTTTGAGAGATGAAGATGAAGATGGTGAAGGTTTTAGTGGAAAGGAGAAGAGTCCGGGACTAGTTTGATGTTTCTGAATGAAATGTGAGGATGAAAGGATGTGTAAAAGAGGAAAAACAGAAAAGAATTGAAAGTGAAAAGTTAAAAGTGAAATTTGTAACATTTCCATCAAAATAGTCCATGTACACATAGAAGACTGTGGATATGACATGTGGACATCACAATACAACATGCAGATTGACACATCAGTCTCCAGAAATATTGAAAGGAGGAATTAAATTCAATGATTAATTTGATATTTCGACAAATTAAAGGACAAAATCGATTGTTCATTGCAAATTCAAAGACGAAGTTGATGATTCACATATTGTCTCACGATCTTCCACACCTATAGAGGCATATCAAATAGATATCGATACTTATAAGTTACCCGTACATAATTCCTTACAAAATATTTAGTTCTCTTGTCTGTGTTGACATCAACAACATATCGTTTTCAACCGGAAAATGGGAGTTCACGGTCTCTGGGAACTACTCTCCCCCGTCGGTCGCCGCGTCTCCGTCGAAACCCTCGCCGGAAAAACACTCGCCGTCGGTAAATCCCTCAAAACCTTAATTCCCCTAATCCCTCTCAATCCTCTCTCAATCGTGTTCCTTTTTTTTTTTTCAGACGCGAGTATATGGATGGTACAGTTTATCAAAGCGATGCGTGATGAGAAAGGTGAAATGGTTCGTAACGCTCATTTGCTTGGATTCTTCCGTCGTATTTGTAAGCTTTTGTTTCTTAGAACGAAGCCGGTTTTCGTTTTTGACGGTGGTACGCCGGCGTTGAAGCGGCGGACTGTTATTGCTCGTCGGAGGCAGCGGGAGAATGCTCAGGCGAAAGTTCGTAAGACTGCCGAGAAATTGCTTCTCAATCACGTAAGGCCTTTTATTTTTTTGCTATCAACAATGAATGAAACACGCGGAACATAGACATGGACACCGAATAGTGATAGGTAGACAATAATAGTAACTCTGTCAGTGTAAAGAAAGTTTTTACACTGTCAATCAATTATAATCGTCAATCATTGTGGGTCAAACACTTTGAAAACGAGTTTTTTACACTGTTCGAGTAGTGCAGGAACACTATTTGTCCAACACTCTCTTTAACACTTATTCTCGTATCGAATGAAATCATTGTGGGTCCGACACTACATAAACCGGTGAGAATTACATGAATTTCACTAATAGGTGAGAGTGTCAGTAAGTGAGCGAGTGTTAAGATAGTGTTGGAAAGAGAGTGTTCATAACATTTCTCTTGACTCTTAATCATAGTGTGTAATTTCTATTCATTGTCGGTCTACAAAGTTTAATATTGTCAATCCATCACAACCAATCATATGTGTGACTTGAGGTGGTTAAGTTAGTAGTCAAATGTTTCTATTGATCTGACGATTGTGATTAACTGAAAGTGTAAAACTGCATATGAATTAAGTCCTTGCTCACAACCACTTTAAAGTCAAACACATGATTGTTTGTGATGTGGGACTGTCTGAAGCTTTTTACACCGACAATGCATGAAAATTAATCTCTTTATGAAATCGTAACTGATCGAACATAACCACATGTGTCAGTGTTGTATTGGATATCGACACATGGCGAATACTAGACTAGACACACCTTCAATACGAATTTTTGACACGTGTTGAATGCCAGACACATATTCATTACGAATTCATGACACATGTTGAATACCAGACATACCTTCAATATGAATTACCAACACATGTCGAACACCATACACTCATTCAATCCGAAGTATTGGTGCTACATAACATTCGTTTAGTTACACTGGGCATACAATTGGTTTCAGAATTTTTTTCTTTTTTCTTGGTGTCTAATCACTTTTCTCTTTTATTAATTTTTGATGAATGTTGTATATTCACTTTTAGTGACATGTTTCTCAGTTTTGTATCGAAAAAACCGAGATATTTTTTACTATTTCTGTTGCAGTTATGTAATTAAAAGTAAATTCAGAAAATGGAAACTACAAAATGTTTTCTCGGTCAAAATGTTTTTACTATTAACTTTTAAGGCTTGGCACTTGGCAGGCTTTTGCTTTGTATTTAAGTTTCAGTAGAAGAAAAAGTTATTTCAGATTTGCTTGTCAACATAATTTTTTTTGGAAAATTTGAAGTTGAGTGCAATTTGTTTACACTTTGGCATACACATTTCGGACCCAAAGTGACTTTTAGATTTTACACTTTACTATCAGCAATGAGTAAAAATTAAGACCTTTCCGGGACTCTATTTCGCTACCTCTAATTTCTTACCTCCTAAACTCGAACGAGCATGCCTTGGATGATTATCGTTGTTCCTTTGTAACTTGTTCGCTTGCTTGGGGAAATGTGTCGATTTTGTGATTTTAGAGGGACACTTGTACTTAGTTCTATGTTAGTTGCAAAGTGAAAATCTCGGAATTTATATTGAACCTTAGTTTATGGCTGTGAAGTATATGCGTTTTTATGGGTCACAGGTATCTTTGGAAGATGAATTTATCACTATTTTCACTAATGGAAGACGTTGCATTGAATATGTATTCTGCTATCTTAACTTTATTTTTTTTTTATTTTTACATTTTTTTTTTATTTCTTGACAGTTAAAGGCATTGAGGTTGAAAGAGCTGGCTGGTGATATTAAGAACCAGAGGTTGACGCAAAAGAGTGGCAAGAAGTCCCAGGAAAAATCTAATCAAATGGACTCTGTCGGTAGTCATTTAGAGAGAAGTCACACAAAAGAGCTAGAAGAAATGTAATTTGCATATACTGTTGTAAATCTTTGAGGCTTCTTTCTATCAGAATTTTATTCAATATTTTAATTATTGATTTAGGTCTGCATCTCTTTCTGTTGCTAAGGAGGACAGAAATCCACCGCAGACTAAAATATCGTCAAGTTGCAACCAAGAGGAGCTTGATGAAATGTAATCCACCTATATTCATCCCAAATGAATTATATATACATAAAGCCACGGAGTATCTCATATATAAGTTCCATGAGTTTTTTTTTTTCTTTCCAAAATATAAATAATCTCGAACATGGTCAGTGACTTCCTATAATGTTTGGATGACTTAATTTAGGTTGGCAGCATCTATAGCTGCCGAGGAAAATGAAATACGATCCAGAGAAGGAATGACATCTACTGTAATTAATTCTTCAGATGCAGACGAAGAGACTATACTGGTATGTTTCCAAAAAGATGAAGTGGTTACAAAGTAGGAATTGCAATTATATGGTTTTCTATTATTGTGTACCATTTTTTGTTTATCGTGTAACTTATACTTTTTGAGAAAGTAAACGTAAATAGTAGAGTCATTGTAAATAGTTGAGTTATTGTGGTTATTAAGTAAATATTTGGTAACTAATCTGTTATATTGTAAATTTCTCTGTTTATTTTTAATAAGCTGTAATTTTCTCTGTTGATGTTCCTGAATCTGTTGTTGAATCTTTTTCACTTCTCGTTTCAATATATGTAATATTTTTCCTCTCAGCTCACAGCCAATGAGGAAGTTGATTTAGCTGTTTTAGCTGCTCTGCCACACTCGATGCAACTTGATATTCTTGCGCAGGTGAGATATTAGATGATCTTGCCTTTTCCCCTTTATCAATTTCTATTTTCTTACCCTTTTAACTAACATATTAAATGAAAAGCAATAAAAGGATCAGATAAATCATTTGATGTTTAGATAATATTTACTTGAAAACATCATTGTCAGTTGGACATATATTATGATATATCGTCTTTCATTTGGTTTATATATTAAAACATTTTAGTATATTGTTTGATAATAGCTCAAAGGGAAGAAAGCAGAAGGACTAATGAAGCAAGTTGACAGCCAAATAAGACATGGGGTCAGTGATTGTGGCAAGGGTAAAGGGATTATTTTCAATGAAACTGACATGGTTGGGTGCAGCTCAATATGTGACGTCAATGGGACATCAAGCAGTGACAATCAAAACAGAATTGATGAAATGTAAGCCGAATAAAAAGTCATAATTTCGAAATTGTAGTGTCTTTTGTTGGTTGATCAGGGTTGTTTTGATGATCCCCCATTAGGTTAGCCGCATGTATCGATATGGAGGAAAATGCGAAGTTAGTAAAAAATGTAACAAGTTCAAGTTCTCTCGGGGATTCCACCAATAAGGAAAAGGATGGTAACTATGATGAAGATGAAGACGAAGAGATGATACTGGTTAGTTATATTTCTACTGTGTTTGAGTTATTTAACTCTGGTCTGTTCTGAATGTATTTCAGGAAACAACTTGGTCATTTTCCATTTTGGTAATCTTAACATAGGAAATCACAATGATTTCAAATTTCACATTTATATTAAGTCGTGCTTGCTTGCAATGTTGGAAAATAGCAGCCGTGGTGGAGTGTCGTGGCGCATGATGTGCCAGCCGCTATAGGCAATTTGTGCAGGGCACATGGCATGGCGTCACCATAGGTGGCAATTTGGCCATCCGTCATACACCATCCTCTACCATCCTCTACTCCAAACTTGAAAATTGTGGTGTCATGTAGCATTTATTCTTAAAGAAGAATAGTGTTTTTATTTCAATTGCTTTTTTTGGCAGCCATCTATGCACAGTGAAGTTGATCCAGCTGTTCTGGCCTCTCTGCCTCCATCAATGCAACTTGACCTGCTTGTTCAGGTAATTGAGTTGGTAATGTAAGTTTTAGCTTAATAACCTTTTCGTTTATTCAGATATTAGTTATTGACTAGTTATTCTGCAGATGAGAGAGCGGTTGATGGCAGAGAACAGACAAAAGTATCAAAAAGTCAAGAAGGTTGGTGTAAAGAATTCACATGCATTTGAAATGTGAAACATATGTGATTGGAAAGTATCATAAAAATTAAACTTGGAAAATATTGTACATATTAAGTAATTATATATTTTTGTTTATGTAATAATTAAATTAAAATCTATCATTTACAAGTAAGAAACATCAATCAACTCAGCTGAAGCAATTTCTATGACTAATATCCATCCCAACTCCCAATGTTCGGAACTAGTCCTCTATTCATTATGTGTTGATTACAATAGGGACTCTTAACAGCCATAAAATGGCAGTTTGCTGGAAAACCTCAATGCCATGGTGCTTCCGTAGCTGCTATTTAATAACAGCGGTGTTGGTACTAATTTGACTTCTATTTTGGTATTTATGTTGATGTTCAAGCAACTTATCACATACTGGTAGTCTTAAATACCAAAAGTAGTAAAACCTTTTGGGGTTCCATGCTATACAATAGGTGATTTAGAAACTGAACTTGTAAACTAAATGTGAAGTTTGGACTCTGGATATAAAGCTCATACATTTACAAGATATATTTTAGTTAGTATTGTTTTTGCAAGAAATTAGAGAATAGAGAAGAGTTGCTTTTACAGCATTAAGAAGAGTGTTGATTCTAGAGTTGTAGCAGAGCAGGCTTGAGCGATGAGTGATCTTATTGGTCAATTGCTAGTTGAGCTCGTTGCACTGAAAATTTGGAAGACTACTCATTTTATTGAATGTAATAATGGAACCTTTGATTGAGGATGTTCAACTCAAACTTTTAATGCAAATGGGATATTCTGATTCCTAGCCATATTAGGGTTTAGTTGATACTTTGTAATGGTTTCCCATTAGCTGTTTTATATCTCTCAAAGTGGGTGACCATGTTCCTCATGCAGTTTTACAAGTCATTACTACAGATTTTAAGCTGTCTACTAACTTCATTGACAGTAACAAGTTAGATTATCTCCATGTTCTTTTAGTGATTTAGTTTGACATTATGCCGGTGCTTGATGGTTTTCTTTCTCTATTTACTATCTTCTAAACTTCTACAACCGTTATATCTTTTTAATTCTTTTTTATAAGAAAATTACATTTCCTTGATACTAATGGGTGCATAGATAGTATACATCTATGTGAAATTAGGAATCATCTATGTGAAATTAGGAATAATGCACGTCATCCAATTGGCTTCTTTCAGGATCCTGCAAAGTTCTCTGAGCTACAAATAGAAGCTTACCTTAAAACTGTTGCTTTCCGTCGCGAGATAAATGAAGTGCAGAAGGCTTCTGTTGGAGGAGGAGTAGGTGGGGTACAAACTTCACGGATTGCATCTGAAGCCAACCGAGAGTATATATTCTCGTCATCTTTTTACGGTGACAAACAGTGAGTAACGCTATTTCCAATGATTTGGGCTTTTTGGTTGGTAAGAATGTAAAATGCCATTCTCAATAATTATTGCCCTTGACATGCTCAGGAGCTTTTCCAGTGCATATGATGTTTTATATTTTCAATGTTGATAACTTTTATCTTTGCATTCCTTAACATTTCAGAGGACTTGCCTCCACCAGATTAGAGAGAAATGTTGAAGATACACAACAAATGCAACGGGGAACACATCCTTCACATAATTTTGTAAATAACATAGCAGCAGGAAATGTTTCTAAGACTTCAGCTGGATTGGTTGGTAATGATTCTAGTGAGCCTGTTGATGAAAGTATTGAGACATATCTAGATGAGAGGGGTCGGTTTCGAGTTAGTAGGTCAAGAGCTATGGGGATGCGTATGACCCGCGATATACAAAGGAATTTGGATTTGATGAAGGAGATTGAGCATGACAGGACATATGTGAACAAGGTTGGTAACATTGAAACAGTGCCTAATACAGATAATAGTCCTTTAGAAGGTTCTGGGAATCAGCTTAGTGGTAAAGCACAAGAGTTGAATTTAGAATTAGTTGGAGAGAATGTGGAAAATGAGAAATTAATGCTTGGTAAGGATACTTCTATAGAGATATCCTTTGAATATGATTGCAAGAATGAATTTACAAGCGGTGGGGATGATATATTTGCCAGTTTAGTAGGAGGAATATCTATTGAGCACTCTCATGCTGATGATACTGTGGTGAATGATCAACCTTCTGGTTCTGATTCAGATTGTGATTGGGAAGAAGAACCTGTTCAGGATAAGAATACAATTTTTCCTGGATATAATGAAATGGGATTGAAGTCTTCAGGTGAGTATGATGATAATAATAATGATGATAATGATAGTGAAGTAGAATGGGAAGAAGGGGATTGTAATGGCACTACAAGTACCTTGTGTCCAGCTGAGTCGGGAAAGGTGGCATCAAAAGGGCGCTTGGAAGAGGAGTCTGATTTACAGGAGGCGATTAGGAGAAGTATTGAGAGTACACAGGATGGGAAACTTAAATACGTGTCATCTTCAGACGAGCATTCAAGTGCTTATGAGAATAAATTAGATCCTAATTTAGAACATGGTGACAACGGTGGTTTTGGCTCAAACCCAATGGATTTAAATGATAATATGGTGGGTTCCAATTTGCCTAGGGAAGGTCATAATGAACAAGGTGAATTACATGAAACTGTAGGAGACAAAAGGGAAAATTATGTGACTAGAAACAACCCAGAAACTTCCCATTTCAACGGAAGTCAGTCAAAGTCATTTGTGGCAATTAATTCCAATAACACAGATACATTGATTAACGAACCTAGCAAACTGGATGGACACGATATTTCTGAAAATTCAATTTCAGATACAACTGCCATGATGATGGATGAAGTTCCTAATCCTATTGTTGCAGAGGAATCATTGGATAATCATAATGATGGTAAAACGTCTTTCTGTTGTAACAATTTGTCCAACGTTGGTGTGACTGAAGAGGAGAAAAATAAGCATATTAATGAATCTGAACCAATGAGTAATTCTACTGGCAATACAAATACTTCTATTCTTTCCATGGTCGCATCCTTAAAAGGAGCTAAAAAAGACATTGATATGGAGCTAAAATTGCCTTCAGTTAACAATGATGGAAATTTGTCTATGGAAAGGACTACTAACTTCTCCCAAGGCTCGATGAGCACCCCAGGAGATTTTCCTGTACAATTGGATGAGGTTCAATTGAATGAAGAAATGCAAATTCTTGATCGGGAATATAGGAACCTAGAAAATGAGCAGAGGAAGCTTGAGCGTAATGCAGAGTCCGTTGACAGTGAATTATTCACTGAATGTCAGGTGAGAAATTGAAGTTAGTCTATACATCATCTAATCATGAATAACCGTTACTTTTTTTTAAGGAAAAACGATGTTGGGTGTTTCATGCTTTTTCTGCCAGTTTAGTTTTCCCCTGCCAACAGAAACACCTGTTAAACACTAACAAGTAATTTTGATTGAAGATATGTGCATAATAACAGTCTAAAAACAAAGTCTAGTTCGTATTTTGCATTCTTGAGACACTGATTTAACACAACATGATTTTGTTCCTGAATAGGGAAGCAAATAATCAGCATTGAAAAGGGCAACTAGGATGGAACTTTTTTCTTTCAGAGAAGAGTATGTATAGAAATGTTACTGTCACACATGAAACTAGAATTTCAAAACAATTGTACAATACTAGATGTTTTACCTAAAACTAGTTCTGACAGAGATACTAAGGATCTGTTTGGGAGTTTAGGAAGGGAGGGGAGAGCTACAAAATGGGGAGTTCACATATCTTGCAACAAAATCCCCTTAGGGTGCGTTTGTTTTAGTTTTAAAAAAATATAGATTTTGTGCTAGAAAAATCTAGATATTTTAAAAAAAATCTGAAGCTACTTGTGTTTGTTTATTACCCAAAAAGATCACTTTTTAAAAAAAATGATTATTAACTAGTTCATGTGTTACCTCCTTATTTTTGAAAAAAATTGATTTTGAGAAAAGCTAATCCTAGGGCCCGTTTGTTATAGCTTTTTCTAAAATAGATTTTTATAGTGTAATATATTTTTGCTATAATTTTTTTAACAAATTTTTTTTTAAGCAAAGTTTTGAATGAAAAATCTGTTTGAATAGCTTATCTTAAAATGTAATTCTTAGTATTTCATCATTTTGTTATAATTTTTTTTGGATACTAAAATTTTGATAAAATCTCTAAACAAAAAGCTATTTCAAATAGCTTTTCATAAAAATCATTTTTGGAAGATGTTATTTTGAAAAAATATGTAATTTTAATTTGTAAAATATCTAACAATGAATATTTAAGTTAGTGAATGTCAAAATCTCATTTTTAACTTATGTCAAATGAGTTTGAAATAACTTCTACTATTTTTGAGAAAATTTCTAAAAAATCCATTTTTAGAAATACAAAGAAAAATCCATTTTTTAAAAATCTATAACAAACGGGCCCCTAATAGCTTTTCATTTTAGAGTTGAAATAGATTTTTTTGATAAAATGATTTTTCTAAAAATCCTAAACAAACACTTAAAAATGACAAAAGTGATTTGTTTTATAAAAAAAATCTAAAACAAACGGGGCCTTAATTTGGGGGGAGCTAAAAAAATGTATATGAGGAAGATTTATAAAAATTCTTCAAATCCTTTCCATATTGTTATAATACTTCCAAAATAAAAAGGGAAATGCTAACTGGTGCCCACCGCCGGTTAAGGATACTAAAAAAGGAAGTTATATAGTAGTTATTGCATTGAAAATTGTGTAATCAATCCATTAAAAGTCAAAAAAGTTTCCTTTTCAATTTATAACTTCCTTTTTTGGTATCCTTAAAAATAATATCAATCATAATTATTCTCTTATCATTCCCTACAAAATCACTCTCAAATAAGGTGGAACATTTCTCTTTCTATCCCTCCCCCCAAAGCCCTCATCTCCTCTCCACTGCAAACTCGGAAACTCCCGAACGGAATTAGAGTGCTTTTATCAATATTTGAGATAAGCTTCAGAGTTGTCTGGTTTATAGTGTGGTATAGTAAGTGTTGTAATACTGGATATGTTATCAGAGAAAGCCCACAGCCCAATATAAGGTTCATTAGCCTATTGCAGTAAGTTAGCTTTTCAGTTGTAACTAGCTTTGACTTTAGTCTAAGTAAAAATACTGTAAATTTGTAAATCTAACTGCACTCGTCATTATGTGTCTGTATCTTAAACTGTTGCATAAGATCTTAAACTTTTCTAGTGGTTACTTTTTACATGCTTTAGGCACCAGCTGGCCGCGGCTTCATCCTAATAATTTGCATTTTATTGTTAAGGTTTTTGAAACATTTTTTGCTCAGACAGATGTGATAATTAACTTTGCTTTTTAATTTTTCCTTTTCTCATTCCATATAGGTATACCTCTTGATTAGTGATTTTCTACTCCTTGTAGTATGTTAAACACTTATGTTTCTCATGCTTCTGATGCCCTGTAGGAACTACTGCAAATGTTTGGCTTGCCATATATTATTGCTCCTATGGAAGCTGAGGCACAATGTGCATACTTGGAACTCTCAAAACTGGTTGATGGTGTTGTGACCGATGACTCTGATGTCTTTTTATTTGGGGCACGCAGTGTTTACAAGAATATATTTGATGATCGCAAATACGTAGAGACATACTTCATGGAGGTCAGTATCTGCTAATTCTGGTGCCCATGAATAAATTTCTGTTTTTTTTCTTCTTCTTGTTCTTTAAATTTTATCAATGTTTCAGGATGTTGAAAAGGAGCTTGGATTGAACAGAGAAAAATTAATTCGCATGGCACTACTTCTCGGGAGTGACTATACTGAAGGTGTAAGGTATGACAACCATTTACCTTGCTTGTTCTGGTGCATAGGTGTGGCTAGTGAGGCATGCCTTTCTACATGGAGATAAACTAATGTTTCTTTTCATTATCCAACTAGTAATAAGATATTTTCCATATGTATTTTCCCTGCATTTGTAGCAGGATATCAGTTATAGCTTATATATAGGCTCCACAATTGTGACATGACTGGATTTTTTGTGTGGTAATGTAGTGGGATTGGCATTGTTAATGCTATTGAGGTTTTAAATGCGTTCCCTGAAGAAGATGGATTCCTGAAATTCCGGCAGTGGGTTGAGTCACCAGATCCCACCATCCTTGGAAGGTTGGATGCAAAATCTGTATCTAAGAAAGGGTCAAAACTTGAAGAAAAGGAGTCGCCTGATTACATCCAAGAAACAAAGCAAACTTTCATGGATAAGCATGTAATTGATTTCAAGCTTTATCTGCTTCCAGTAATATATTGACGGATAATTTTGCACTTTATCGTGCTTGGATTTGACATATGTTTTTTGTTTTCTAAACAGAGAAATGTTAGCAAGAATTGGCATATTCCTTCTTCTTTTCCAAGTGAAACAGTTATATCTGCTTACATATCTCCACAAGTTGATAAGTCAACCGAGCCTTTCGCATGGGGAAAGCCAGATCAGCTTGTTCTTCGCAAGTGAGTTTATGTGTTCTTTTTTCTTTTTTCTTTCCTGTTTCCATAGCCCTTATCCCACCTAATTATTGTAGAAATGAATGGTTAAAAGTTGTTGTTATTCAGAAGGGAAAGCACCCATTAAATAGGAGAATTACAATTATTGTCAACTCCTTAAAGGTGATAAAATAAAATACTGGTCTTAGAAATAATTGAGATTATCCCAACTGTTGTGACTGAAATGATAGTTAAGCCTAAGAAAAGATAGAGTACAAACAGATGTAGATTGATAGAGAAGTGTATTCACTCATACGTCCCCTCGATGGGCGAGGTGATAAAAGCTCAGTCACCTTGAGTTTGTCCCTCAAATACTCTTGTGTTGATATATAAATAAATAGTAAATAATTATATTTATTCCGTAAATATATTTTAGCTTACTCTCTAAGTTATTTAGGATAGGATATTATGTTGAATATTCATTTGTAAATATTCATAGCTTAGTCTCTAAGCTACTTTACTCCTATATAATAAATCTTCCCTTGTGTTATTCAGACACACGGTTTTCATCATATGTCTCTTTTCTCTCTTATCAACACTCTGCTATACTTGAGCGTAAGAGAATGATAAAGTGATGCATTTCAGATTTTTCGAGATTCGATATTGATGGCACCTTTGAATTGTTCTTATAATTTACCTTCTTGTTTTGAAAATTTACATGTCTTTCAATATTCTACAATACTGAGTTGCTTCCTGCATACAGAATGTGCTGGGAGAAATTTGGGTGGTCTAGCCAGAAAGCAGATGAGTTGTTATTACCTGTTTTAAAGCAATACAACAAACATGAGGTTAGAGACTTTGCATTATTGTTCTGCTCCCTGTTTTTACTGCTTATGTAATTTTTAACTGATTATGTTCTTGATTCACTATGAAGACAAGTATTCTTGTTGGTTATCTACTGTCTTATTAGAACTCCTACTCATTATTATTATCCTAATCTTATAATGTAGACTCAATTGCGTTTGGAGGCATTTTATAGTTTCAACGAAAGATTTGCAAAAATTCGTAGCAAGAGAATCAAGAAAGCAGTAAAAGGAATTACTGGTAAGCCACCTTCAGATTTAATAGTTGATTCTTCAGAGAACATGTCCAAGGGTACGAAAAATGGGATAGGAAGTCCTGTTGACCCGGAGGATGACAAATTGGAGACTCCGAAGGTAACAGAAAAAAGTCTTGCAGCTAGGAAGAAATCAAAAACAAAAGAGTCAACGAAAAGGAAACATGATGGGAATACTGTTGCTAAGCAACATACAAAGAAAAAGAAAATAAATGATGTTTCTTCTTCTGCACCTGCTGCATCTGAGATTGAGAATTTACAGCCATGTATGCAAACAGAAGGGCAATATGATGGTGAGGATTTGGTTCAGAAAAAAAGTAACCGTGGGCGAGGAAGAGGTAAAGGTGTAGGAGTAAAAAGAGGCGTGGAGAAGAAAAGTCGTCATTTTCAACCGTCTGAAACTGAAACATCATCTAGTAGTCTCGATATTGACAATCACGAGCCAAGAGCACAAGTTGATCTGTCAACAGTTCCTGAAGTTAAGCGAAGGGTAAGCTTCATTCTGATTAGAATTTTTGACCTGAAAATGTTAAGTACTATGCTCCTGCAGGTTTTTCTCTCTCTTGAGATCCTTCCATTGTTCTTAATCTAGTTAACTTCACAAAAGATATAATTTTGTGCTTCTCAATCCAGTCAACTTCACGAAATGTCTCTGTTATCCCTATCTAACTTTGTTATTTATGATTGATTTTAGTTGTCATCTGTTTCTTCCCACCCACCCATAAATTTTGGTTATGTATACAAAACAAGCAACGTCTTTTCTATTCCGAAAAACAGAAGAAATCAACCGGTTTCTTTAATACATTTGTTTATGTCCTGTCCTACTTACATGTTGTTTTCTTTAATATATTCTCGGGATGTGATCTCGAAAACTGTCAACTATTCTTTCAAGGATAAAAATGAAAAGGCTTCTTTGAATAATAAGTAAATAAAAGGTCCTGCTAACCTGTTGTTTACTTTTCCAGTCAATGCGATCTCGGAAACCTGTCAACTATTCTTTCGAGGACCTTGAAGTTGAAGATGCTGTTGATTCATTTGATCAGAGCAACCAGAAATGCTTGCGTCGAGAGCTAGTAGAAGAAAAATCTACGTGCATCGATGGTTCCAGCATAGGGAAAGAAAGCGGTATGCTAGAAGTTCCTCTGAAGGATAACTTGCCGGCAGACTATCTGGAGCCAGAAACAGATGCTGGTGCAGCAACACCAATGACTCACCCTTCAGATGACTATCTTGAAATGGGAGGTGGGTTCTGTGTAGACGATAATGAGATGGATAACAACCGTGATGCAATTGATGACACGAACACGAGTACTGCAAACTCTCCACCCTTTTCTGAGTTATTGGGTGAAACCGACCTTGATAAAAGTAGTTCAGATATATTATTTTTTGGTGCCGAAAAGGCTACAAGTGAGATACAAGACGGAGGGGCATGTAAAAACTCCAAACTGCCAAATGACCAGCTTCTAAATGCTGACATAGGGGTATTAATACCGGAGAATGCTCATCACAATAGTGAGAGCTCCAACGTAGCTTTTAGCGCCATGCCGTTTTTGAGGAAGAAAAGAAAGAAATGAAATAATTCCCAACTCTGAATGTCTCAATTGATCTACCACTGTAAATAGTTTTTACATTTTATCTTCCATTTGATCGGAAAGAGAGGGCTGTGCTGACATGGTGGTTTTTTCCACTTGGGATGTTCCGATCATTTTGTGTTTCCTATTGGTTGTATAATTATTTTACAACACAAACCCCTTTATTTCTGTTTGGATGTTTATTTGATGCATTGAAAGTGGAAGATGATGTGCCCCAAGTTAGACCCATTGCACGTACGATGATTCCGTCAAACTTGTATTGTATAACCGATTTGAGGCCAAAGCAAAAAAAAACTCAAGGGCGCGTATTGGGATGGCAATGAGATAGATATGACTAGGGTACTATCAACTTTTAAGTATAGTATCAATTTTGTGTATCAACTGTTAAGTACTTCATTTATGTAGCGTATAATATCAAAACACATAGATGATGTTTAGAGTAAAAATTCATTTCAGTCCCTCACAAAAAACACTGAGCTCAAGTTAGTCTCTGGAGAAAAAACCTCAAATTTTAGTCCTTTACTAAAATAAATTGGGACTATTTAGTCCTGAAACCACTATTTTTGATTGAAATGTGTACTGTTAACTTCTGTGTGTGGCTTAACGACGTCTGTTATGTGACATTGTGGTGTGCCTTTGAAAGTTCATTTTGCTGAGGTTCATTTTGATGACGTCTACAAAAGTGATTACTGACGAGTTAGCGATGACAACCAACAAAGATTTCTTTCAAAATATGACTCAATTTGTGTTTTAATATCAGATTATGTTCCTACTTTTTCTTCTTTCATTTCGTGATTGTGTTCATATTTCAGCTCGATTAGCCTTACGATCAATGATTATTTTAAAATTTCAATACATTGAGCGTTAATTCTAGCTACTCGTTACACTTTTAAGGACGAACATGACTATCTGTCCATGAAAAAAGTGTATCAAATTACAAGGAAAAAAAAGTTTTAAAAAGAATAAATAAAGTAGAAGCATTATAATGAAGGTAGTGGTATTGATCCGCGCATGCACTATGAAACACAATCCTACCGTTAAAATATTCCTATCAACGGTCAGACTTTTGCATGTAGCTATGCACGAATCACGACTATAAGCCGTCAATTACTTTCAATCCAACGACGGAAAATCAATAACCCAATCTCATTCTTCATTTCCACATTTCAAATTTTCAAATTCAAATCACTTTCTGGCATTTCATCTCTTTCTTTTAAAGGAAAAAAAATACCAATGGAAAGTAGAAAGGGCTTTTCATTTTGAAAAGAAATAAAGGTTTTTAGTATGATAGAGCAAAATTCAAGACAATTGGCTTTGTATTTCCATCACGTTTTGATTAGAACTCGTCATACTTTTAATTCCATTTTGTTATTTATTTTTGAAGTTGCTGTATGAATATGCTTCTTTAAAGTAAGTATGATTTAATGTGATGTGATAAATACTAAATCTGTTTGATGATGTTTAAAACGAGCTAAGCTGAAGAGTGGGAATTCCTTGGAAACTAAGATCAATTGCTTTATCAAGTAGAACAGATGTTGAAATGTTGCTTTACAAACAAAAGATTTTGGAATTTAAAAGAAAGTTGTTGAAACATACACAAGAAAGTTAACTTCTAGGGACTTAAATGAAATTGGCATTGCATTTAGGGGGAAGTCTCAAACCTTGGTTTTCCTTAGGGCACATGTTAAGATTTCTAAACAAAGAAAGTAGTTATTAAGGAAAATTAAATGGTGGGATGACTAAAGTTGCTCCCATTCAAGGTTGCGTCCATGCTTTAAAATTCATATGAAGTTTGGCCAAGTAAAGAAAAACAACACCAAAATCATCTGCTAGGCAGGAATCCCAACTTATAATCCACTTATAATAATAGATTAACCTGAGCAGGACATTGCCCATTCAAAATTAAGTCCACCCCACCATTACATCCAATATTATGACAAACCTTAACCTCCCGATCAAGGTCCAAGGTCCCAACGAAAATCTCATTACCAACGACACTATCTTTACAATCATTAGTCAAATTATCAACGACACTTTTTGAGTCGATATGGAGCAAAACATTCATGAAGTCTTTTTATCTAGCCACTTGAAGACCTTCTAACACACCCCAAAACTTAGCGCCACATAAGCACTACAACTTCCCACATACTTGAAAGTTGAAATATCCACAAATACACTCATCATTCCAACCCTAGCATTAACTAACTCGCTAGGATTAATTTGCTACTTGTACCATTGATCCAAAATCCATTCTCCACCCAACCATGTGTCCATGCTTTAAAATTCATACGATGTTTGGCCATAACTTTAACAAGTTACACCACAAATCATTGGCCTGATCACAAATAAACCAACATACAAATTTTTTTGCTCATACTTCCCTCACAAAACTCTACAACAAAGCTCACCACCACCACTTCGTAAAGGATGATCCAACTTCATCCAACCACCTGATGCCTAGTCTCCCCAAATCTCTAGGCCTAGTAACTAATTCCCAATTAACTACATGAAAACAACGACTTTGATAGTGAGTGATCACCCCAAATAAGAGCACGTTGCACTTTCTGTATCTTTGTAATAAACTCTTTTGGAACAATACTCTTCATCATACGATGAAGAGGTACGGCATCAATAACTGCTTGATCAAGGGGCAAAGGATAACTGCTTAGCCTTCCACGAGGACAACTTAGCATTAACTTGGTCTATGAGATACTGATAGTCTACTTTTTTCAGTGCCCTATCTATCAAGGGAATGCCGAAATACTTCCCTAGATTAGAACCTTCCATAAGTCTGATGTACCAACTAATTGACTTCTAACCATACTACTGGTATTTCTAGAGAAAGAAAGAAAAAAAAAGTTGCACTAACCTTTTGCGGTTAAAAAAACTCAACAGAATCACCATTTCACTTAACATTCGTCTTAACAGTAGCAATAGAGACCAAGATGAACTATATAATCTATGAAGCAAACCAGTTACCATATTATTACTATTCCATTAACCGAAAGTACATAAGCCAAATGTGGCAGGTTTTCAACCCCAAACCAAATACAAATCTAGATCATACCAAAGTACTCCTCAGTCCCAAAACAAAAACACACATTAAATTGCAAAGATTTTATTGGACTGTTGTGTTACGTAACTATGTTGCACTTCATGGAATGGGATAGATAACTACTTTTCCAGTAGCTCTACCAGTTTCCAGATAGGAAAATGCTTCAACAGATTGAGAAAATGGAAATGGACTCTTGGGGTCAAGCACTGGCTTCACCTTTCCACTCTCCAAGTATGGACTTAGTTTCTCTAAGATAGCCCCATTAGAAGGAAGTATGAAAAATATTGATGGTGGAAATCCTGGTGGTACAATTGTCACAACTTTGCCACCTTCTTTCAAAGCCTTGAATGCCTTCTCAGTTTCCCCTGTTTTTGACAAAAACAAACAGGTTTTAGTATTCTATAACAACATAATATGTTTCCTACTTCACATCCTAAAACTTGGAAAAAAAAATACTTGATACATATATATAGATAAAGAGAGTTGTGTTATTTTTACATAAAATAGGACAACAATTTTGATGGTTAATGTTGATTAGTTACATAGTTGATTACGTTTACTAAATAGTTAATGAATATAACAATGTTTTGCAACTCATTAATCATCTATAGAGCATAGCCATGATTTTGAACTCATTAACCACTATTCTGGTTAATACATATCATGTATATTTGAAAACCTCAAAATCATGTATATTTCAACATAATTTGGATGGTTATAATGAATATATCCTGTTTATTTGAAAACCTGAAAATCGTTGTTAATGACATTCAAAATCATGGGTAGTTGCATTCAACGGACGGTTAATGAGTTGTTACCCTTATTTAATTTGCTAATGATCTACTAAACATAATTAACCACATTCTTTTTGAAGAAGCCAAACAAGCCCACCAAAATTGGCACCGGGGAGAATCAAACTTGAGACCTTGAGAGGAGCACACTCCAAGGTTCCAAGCCAAAACAACTAGGCCGACCCAAGTGGTTTTAATTAACCACATATTTAAATTAGCAACGTATTTAAATTGTGTTAGCCAGCTAAGTTGTTGCTATATTCAAATCTTACCTACTGTATCAAACACCACATCAAACTTCTCAGGCAGGTCTTCAAAATTCTCCTTTGTATAATCAATAGGTAAATCAGCTCCTAGATTGCTCAACAATTCTAGTTTCTTGGTGCTAGATGTAGCTGCTACCTTGGAAGCGCCATAAACATGCTTGGCAAGCTAAGCATGTCCAAAAGCATTATTATAAACAAATTGTAATAAATTAAGAGGAAAAAATGCAATGAAATCAGTAAAGATTTTCAGGTATTGAATCTACACTATAAGACAGTCATTCTTGCAGTTACAGTCTAGGTTATAAATAAAGGTCTGCGGCTATGATCCAGATTGTGACATCAGGGTTTTTAATATCTCTGTGACCATAATGCAACCGCAATTAAGGTCGCATTTGGCCGCGATTCTACACAATATCAAGGATACCAATGCGACCAAAATCAGGAAACACAAGCAGCAGTCATTATGCAATACAATTTGTACAAATTTTCTGCTATTGAATCTACACTAGAAAACATGAATTATGCTGGTACAATCATGGTATTAAATAAATGTCTGCGACCACAATTTGGGCATCGAAATTAGGATTTTTCATGACTCCGTGACCACAACGCAGCCGCAATTGAGGCTACATGGATCACGTTCGTTCCTGATTCTCCACATTATCAAGGATTACAAAGCAAAACTACCCACAATCACTAAAAACAAGTAGTCGTGAAGTGCTAGCACTTATGAGTTAATTCATCAAACTTAAACTATGTTGATGCAATGAGATAACTAACTCCTTCATTCACTACAAAACAAACACATTTAGGTAGAAGCAATTAATAGATACCTGAATAACATGGGTTCCAACTCCACCAGCACCACCAAGCACAAGTATAGATTTACCAGCAGAGAAGCCAGTTCGTTCAAGGCCTTCATAAGCAGTCTCAATTGTCAAAGGAAGACTAGCAGCTTCAGCAAAGCTCAGATTTTTTGGCTTGTGAGCCAACAGTATCTCTTCTGCAGCAGTATACTCTGCCAGTGAACCAATGACCTTTGGATATTCCAAAGCTTTCACATTGATATCACCATAAACTTCATCCCCAACCTTAAACTTCTTCACTTCACTCCCTACCTTAACCACAACTCCGGAAACATCATATCCTGGTGCAGTCTAAATCAGACCCACAATACAACTGAGAGAGATTAGTTGTGGATTAATAATTTATAATGAGATTAATTTCTATACACGGACACCGTAAAACTTTTTACGTATGCATCAAATCAAATCACATTATAATTCTACTTTTTATGTTAGTTTTTAAAATATCTTTACAAATATCTACATCGGTCGGTTTTATAATCGCATATATTGTTGAGAATCATGGTAGAGCTGAACAAAAAGAAAAATAAATTGAGGGAAATATTGATTATCTGAAAGTCATAAAATGATAAAAGATTATTCCAATTAGCGTAAGATACTATAGTGCAATGTTTTAAAATGCGAAAATCGAATCAGCCAGACATTCAGGTCATGGTTAATCTTTTTATAAACCACTCAAACCAGGTTGAAACCATAGTCAAACTGCTTAAAAAATTGTATACAATTCTGATTCATGTTTTAACCAATTGAATTGTCGAGTTGGATTTAAAATTTTACCAATTGTGGTTGGCACAAATAGTTATAGTTAGACCTTCGGTTCACACTAGATGACTTGTGTTCTATTCCGAAATTCCACAATAGATAAGTTATACGTAAATCTCATTGTAAATTTTTCGATAAAGTTCGTGTATCTAACATGTATAAGTTTTATTATAAGGACACTTATAATCATATATAAAAGAAAGTAATATAAATGAAATGAATTACTGGTAAAGGGGAGTCAGAGGCTTTGAAGGCTCCTTCCATTCTCTTATAATCAATGGGATTAAGAGAAGCAGCAGCAACTTTGATAAGAACTTGATCATCCTTCACTTCAGGTATAGGCACGTTTGGATCAAACTTTAGAACATCAACAGAGTGACCATATTCTGAGTAAGTCCAAGCTTTGATGGTAGTTATTTCAGAGGCCATGATTGTTGGAAATGAAAATGAAGAGTGTGAGAAATGAATTATTTGATAAAAGTGATTTGAGGATAATAAAATATCAGCTTATTGACTGACCATGCGTTTAACATGATTGGATAAATGTATATTTAAAGTGCTTTTGGGAGAGATGCCAGGTACTAACTGTCGGATCACATTCACGTTTGTTTTTATATTTCTTTCATAATAATGCAAATAAAATCAAATAAAGGATAGTAAGGGAAAGAAATAAATATTTGTACCAAAAAAAGAAAAGGAATGAAATAAAAAAAATTGAATGTACAGTAGACAAATATGAACCTGGACTAGAAAACATCTAAATACATAATTATTAATTCTCATTCTCATGAGTTAGAGATATATACTACCAACTATACCAATTATTCCTTTAATTTGTCGATTTCATAATTCAGTTATCACATGAAAATTAAAAGAAATTTAAAAAAAAATATATACAATAAACTTTTGGAAATTTGAATCCAAAACAATTCTTTTTTGTTAATGTTATAACATCTAGTAAGGATTGAGAAACATGCATAATGTCTTGATGGTGTTCAATATGTCTCTCAAAATTGCTTATATTTCTGGAAAAGAAAATCGATCAGAAGATGTGATCCGATCGAAATTTAAACACAGAAAAAGCCAATCGAGAGTAAAGACTTGGCCGGTTGAGCAATTTGAGTGACATATTAAACAACCATCTAATGTCTTTGCCTTGCATATGTTGTGTCAGTGTATACACAGTGTGGCTTCGATTGTTTGTTGTGGTGAAACTTATGCGTCTCAAAACGTTGTTGATGAATCTGCATCATAGTGAATTGCTATGTTTAAATGGACGATATGGTACTTATTGGTATCTTATTGCAATACGACTTGAGTATGAAGCTCATTATTTGTCTTATTTTTACAGTTATTTTGAATTACTGTTCTCATAAACTCAAGAAAACTGTTCTCATAAACTGGGATGCAACCTGCAGGTCCCCCTGTGTCTCCTCTTAAAGTAGAATCATTCATGTTCGGTTGTATTTTAGGTTCAGTTTTCCAATTGAATGTACTATTATTCTTTAAAAAGTTTACTTTAAATTAATATTTGATTAATTCTTTAGGGAAGAACTAATGCTTTCAAAATCTTAAATTAAATAGTTGTAAAATTAATATACAAACATTCTTCATATTTGATTAATTATTTAGAAAAGAATTAAATTATTTTTTGTTTGAGTCTTGGGAAGGGAATTAATTTCTAACAAGTTTAGACTTTGTGGAAATGGATTCCCTGTTGTAACTACGTTGCTCTTCACCATTTGATCTAAATTGAGATTGTTTAACAGCTTGGAATCGATTGTGTAATCTGGACCGTCGTCCGATCTCAAATCAATGGTTAAAATCAATTACCGTGTACTAAAGCATATTAAATACCAAAAGCACAAGAGATCCTATACTACAATCCCATCTGTATCTTTACAATATAAAATCGACACAAGCAGAAAGTGAACTTTTTACCTTTATGTACAAAGTATTCTTTCTGAAAACTTGTGATACTTCTAATTCAGAACCAATATATAAGAGTTATACAAGAGTTTTGCATACTCCACTTGCAGTATTTATACAAATTATCTGAACCTACAAACAATAGAACCTGAGACTAGAGAAGCCATGGCAAATGCCGCGAAAGCAATGAAGGACAAAACCACAGATGCATTCGCCATGAACGGGAACTTGTCGTTACCCCAGTTGGACTCCCAGTCATAGGCTCTAGTGGCAGCCGATGAGGATGCCGACATTAGAAGGTATGTCAAGATCTGCAAGCAGTCCAACAGAAGGTTAGCAGCGTTGGTGCATGTAAGCATGCATCAAACTAGAGAATAATGAAAAACAGGGTGAAGAACAACAATACCGAAAGGTCTACTTTGAATTAATTTACAACATAGTATATAATCAAGGATTAGAAGTGCCAAACATAGAACAGTGTAAGCCAACTGAGTTTCAGGGTCCAAACATTAGGAAACTGTCAATCTATCATATATACAGTCACAACTGTGCTCTCCTATTTATGACCACAGACTTTCCCATTAAATCTGTTGAAACTTTAATTAAAGTGACTATGAAGTAGATGAGCAGCACGCATTAATTTAGTACTTTATAGAATATACAGTCAGGTGACATTTTATTTAGAGTAATCTCAAAATCAGCAAATTAACAAAAGTCCATTAGCTTTGTCGAAAGGCAAACCTTCATGTTGATGGGAGATTAACCAAAACAAGAAACAGTTGAAATAAAGTGCTAAGAGTTATGAAATTGTGGTGTTCATTAATCTTTGAAACCTTAGTTCAGTTATCTGAGCCTAGTTTTCACCATCCTTTCTACTATAGATGTTACCCCAACTCCAAAAGCAAAAATACAAAGCATGTGAAATACTCTGTTGTTGAATGAAATTACATACGGGGAAATATGAGTTTTATTTGGTTTCAACAAGATAAAAAAACACTTGTTAAAAGAAAATACGGGGGAAATTGTTGCAATATAATGGGTGTATGGAACAAACTTACTCAATAAATTTCTAATAAGTCCTTAATAAGAGCTTTTAGACCAAAATAAGTTTATGATCCGTCACTTATATAAATTATTTATAGTTGTTTATGTAGTTAAATAAGTTTATGAATCTGAACATATATAAATTCGTAGATGTTTAAAAAGTCTAAGTGAAACCAAGCTTGAGTTGCAACAGGAGCTGTCACGGTTTGAGATGTTGGCTATTGTTGTGGTTGGATTGGTGTAGGAGAGGGAAACGTGTACACAGCCCATGAAGATTCGCAGATAGAGGGGAAAAATGGGTGGTTTTACTGGTTTTGTGGAGGTGAAGTGGAAGAAGCTACTGCAGTGTCCAAGAATGTGGAGAATAATGTTGAGAGGGATGGTATATCCTCTTTTTGAAAAAAATACTTTGGCGCGTTGATGGTAAAAATTAACAAATTTGACTCCTCTAATGTTAGTAAAGTATAAAGTGAGAAAATCAAAGGTTATTCCTTGTTAATTTAATATGATTTGTTATGATGCACGGTTGCACATCCAATACCCACCTTTGATTTAATTAATAGTTGATAATACTCACTTTACACTCTAAAAAATGAGTTACTCACTTTAGAAGAGCCGGATCCAAAATTAACTTAGACCACCTTAAGTGCCACCTTAAAAAGTAGATGATCGCCCATAAACAAAACTTCTGCGACTGAACCAACTAAATTCTAAACTTTGGTTTTGGAAAGGGGTGTGCAACTTGGAAACCAACTTTCAGAAAGCAAGAAGTCAGACTCAAAACAGGAGAAAAGGAATTAAAAAGCACTTCAAAAATGTCTATGCATGGACCGCAAAAGTTGGTCTCTGATGCCTGAATTTTGACCTTTTAAAACTGGATTCAATGACTTCATTTAAGAAGAAATATATACTTACAAGCATGCATATGACTCGAAGTTAGATTTTGTACTTGTAATCAATTAATCAAGATTCTATAATTTCTCATTTTTTACTAACATAATCATCACAACAGGTCCCTTTACTACTTTATTATTCAATTCAACATAAGTCAGAAGCGCAAATTTGCGAGGAGAGGCTTTAGTTACCTGATCCAATGCAAAAGTAAAGTAACCCCTTAGCTTGTGCTCCACTATATGCTTTTTGGTAATCAAGTACTTCACAAGATCACATATCTGCACCCCAGAATACACAAACCCAAACACATTCACCGATAAGCTATACCTGCAATGCAAAATCACACACATTACATAACAAGTTAACAATAACAACACAATTGCGAGATTCCAAAAACCTATGGAAATTAACATCTAATTACGTTTTTTTTATAAAAAGCCAAACAACCCACTGAAATTGGCACGGTGAGAATCAAACTTGAGACCTTGACAGGAGCACACTCCAAGGTCCCAAGCCAAACACCACGAGACCAATCCAAATGGGTTTTAACATCTAATTACGTTAAAATAAAACGAAGACTAAACCGCCATTTGAGTGCTTGAATATGTCAAGCGGAGTCACTAAAATTACAAAAAACATCCTCAATTTTACAAGTTAGTTTGGTCCTCAAACAGGTAATTTATTACTAAGTCTATCAGAAACACACCAAAGAATGTTTTTTTGCATTTCAATACATTCAGAGACTGTAATAACACCGCGCCACACATTTAGCTACAAAAGTAACTATTTATCACTAACGAAGTGTCAAATTTGAATCAAATTAACTAACCTGAATTCCTTGTATAAATAGAAAGAGTCAATAGCCCAACCCTTTTTCCTATCAGCAGCCAAAACTGACCAAGAAACCAAACAGAAAACAAAACCAGCAATTCTAAAACCCAACAAAACCTTATTCAAACTCACAACTTTTTCAGACCTCAACAAACTCTTAACATCAGGTCTTAATCCCCGCTTAACACCACCACCGCCGCCGCCGGCGTCTTGTTCTCGCTCTCCTTCAACACCACCACCACCACCGGCGTCTCGTTCTCCTTCTCCTTCTCCTTCAACATCTTTGACCCCAACAAAACCCTCTTCTGCACCGGGATCTACCCTGGTGATCACAGCTGGCTCAACCTGAAACCGATGAGCCGTGACCAACGGCGGTTGCACGAGGACTAGAGGGAGGGAGCGGTGATCGTCGGAGATTGGTGAGTCGGAGAGTGAATGGAGTGGTGGTGAAGGGGATTTGCTACTACTTTGTTCTCTGTTGTTGTTTTCTTCTTCATCTTCTTCGTTATGGTGTAATTGAGTTTGATTTTGTTCAGATTGTTGATTCTTCATATTTGAGAACCCTAACACTACAAGGTTTTCACTCTTGCACTAATGGATTTTTTTTTTTCTTCAGCCAAGTACTTTCAATTTGTGTGTGGGACTAAACAGTAACAGTCTTTTTGGTTTAGAAAGTAACAGTTTTTCTTTATTTTTTTAAAGGATTAAGGTCAGCTTGAATTGACTTAATTTTTTATCTTACAAAAATAAATAAAAAAAATTCTTTCATAAGTTTTTTTAATATATGCACCCTTTGTACTTTTATTTTTGGTACATATGCTTAAAAAAGAAAAGGAAAAAGAACTTTCAAAGAGTCATTTAAAAGAAAAGAATTCAAGTCTTATGGAGGAGCGTCCCAAATCTTAAACTTGTCATAGTTGGCAGCACTTAGTTTAGAAAAAAAAAATCAGCACTAACATTCTCTTCTCTAAGAGAGTGACATAACTACACCTCCCAATCTATTCTCAATAAATACTGAACACAAGCAATGACATAAGCATATCAATGGTACTTGTTAACTGGCTTAGTAACAATATCAATAATAGTTTTTCGAGTTTGGATAGTAACAAACTTTATTGCAACCCATATTATTAGCAAACTTCAGACCAAAAAACAATGGCATAAGTTCCGCATAAGTATTATTCGCAATACCCAAAAAGCAAATGAACGCAGTTACCCAACTATCATCCCCTCTTCTAATTAAATCACCAGCTTCAGCTCTACCATCACCAAGGCAGCTTCCATCCACGTTTAGAACAAAACAATCATCTCTTGTTTATAAGCTTTTTTTTTTTACTAATTTCATAAATATTAAAAAAAATTAAGTAGCGTAATTTTTTTTTGTTGACAAAAGTAGCGTAGTTAATGTGTCAAGTTTGTGTGTGAATTTTATTAAATTGTCGTTTGTTTATTTAATTTAACTTTTCATATTCAAATGCAAGTTTATATTTTTTGAGTCTGTCAGATAACCGTGTGACCATCTCGGTCAGTTGAACTAGCCAAGAACGATCATCTATAGATAAAGATGATGCACACATCATCCTGGTTGTTAATCACGCTCTGATCACACAGTCGTGGTTCATCCATGAGACGTATGTTCCTGTCTCCTTGGAATCAAGGACACAGTAGTATGATCCTATAGAACAGATATTGTTCAAGTAAGGTCGTAAATGCAAGTTAATAATACTAATTAGGGTGTTTAGGAAAAAATATAAATACCTAGCAATTTATATAAGGGTTTATATTTAGGGACTAGACTTTTTTTTTCAAAGAGGGCTTATAATTATGGACGAGGGGAGTACTATTTTGACAAGCTTATTATTAATAATACATAAAAAATTGTTTATTGACGAGCACTAGAAGCATCAAATGAGGAATATGTCGTTAACTTTTGTTTTTATAGTATGTTTTATTTATTTTTTAATTTGTTTTTAGTTACATGCGTAACTAAACCATAAGTGGTTAGAGTTTTAATATGAACCTCTATTTGTTTGTTGGATCAATTTAATTCAAGCCTTTTATTTAGTTATGTTTTGAAATATATTTAAGTTTTATATGCAAAGGTCTTAATGTTTTTGCAAATTCTAGGGAGTGTGACATATTGATTATATAAACAGGCGACTACATAAGATATTTTTGGTCGACTTTATTCCCCCTTAGTAAGATAAGATTCATCTTATTCATTTAATCTACTAAGGACAGGTAAGGGTATGTGGTAAACTTATAAGATTTATAGGTGTATGTGGTTCCTTTAGATTTTTTTAACAAGAATGATGCAAGGTGTATCGTTTAACCTTCATTCCAAACAAAACAAAAAAACCACAAAAAAGAAAAGGAGAACAATGCCAAAAATCTTTTTAGAAATTTACAAACCTAAAGTTAGGTAATCTCAACCTACTTTTAGTGTACTCCCTCCTGGTGCAATAAAAGACTCTATACCGTCATTGAAGAGTGTGGGGAGTCAAAGTTTGCCTTATGCTAGTGTTTACCGGTGTTTTTGGTAAACAATATGAGTTGGCTTTGAAAGATACAAAATTATACTTGCACCAACAAAAGATACAAAATTATGAAAACACAACGAAAACTGATGATAAACACGGATATAGATCAAATTTCTTGAAATAAATCATTTGAAGAGAAATAGCAGATTACAAATATTATTACAACGATTGGTAACATTGTGGGCCCGTTTGTTTCAGATTTTTAAAAAAAAAACCACTTTTTTCATTTTTAAGTGTTTTTTTAGGATTTTTAGAAAAATCATTTTATCAAAAAAAATCTATTTAGACCCTAAAATGAAAAGCTATTAGGATTAGCTTTTCTCAAAATCTGTGTTTTTAAACAACAAGGAGATAACACATGTACATGTCAGAACTCATTTTTTTTTAAAAAAAAGGATTTTTATGGATAGTAAGCAAACACAAATAACTTCAGATTTTTTTTTAAATTTCTAAAAAAATCTCTAAATTCTTTTGACACAAAATCTATTTTTTTTAAAGCTGAAACAAACGCACTCTGTATCTGAAGCATGAGATTGGAATTTGAAGTATCGAAACCTCTTTGATTTTATGAATACCTAAAAAATCTTAATAAAAATTATAAAAATGTTATTTTAACCCCTTAAACGATGGATGTTGCCCAAAATCACAAGAGTGTTTTACTTAGAAGCCATCTTCTATGCGAAAAAGTGTGGTCTTTTGTTTAGAGAAATGATATTTGTACAACCATTTTGTAACAACTCTCTCTTTCATACTCACATTATATTTTTATCCCCTTTCTTCCTTTTTCTCTCTCTATTGTTTTTGACCAATAGAAATAGACGAAAATAAAGTTGTCAAAACGGTTGTTGAAATATCTGTGCTCTTTCTTTAAATCGGATTTTCTACCGCATAAGTAAGAGCAATTACGGAATACCATGTTTTAGTAGGGACATGTTAGTAATTGGCCAACACACTTGTGTATATATATCTTAACCAAAGAGATGGAAAAACAGATTTTCCAACTTTCCTCCCTTCTCCCTCGTGTCTCTCTCAGCCATCATCACCCAACATCACCATTTCACTTCAAATCACGAATTCTACTTTAGAATCCCTCCATGCAATAGATAATTAGAGAAGATTATCCCTTTCTAATGCAAGAAGAAGAAGAAGAAGTTTATAGTACCAATTCATGCTAGGGTTTGATTAAAGAGGAAGAACATGAAATTGGGGTTTTGGAGATTTGTAGAAATTGAAAGCAAGAGCTAAGGATTGGAGAAGCTAGGAGCATAGAAGAATCATTAGAAGCATCAGAATCAAGGTGGGTTCCTCTTCCTTCATCCCTCATTCATTTGATAAGTTATGAAATTAGAATTTAGGTATTTTAAAGTTAATCCTTGAATCCATGAAGCATGTACGTTAGTATTAGTAAAATGAAGTTTTTGCATATGACTGAGTAATTATCTCTATTGATCTATGATTCATTATATCTTTGAATGCTGAATTGCTTTCATGTGTATAGAGGTTTTGAGTTTGATGCAATTGTTTGGTCTCCTTCGATGTATTTGAATGCTTTTGAGCTGATATTGACACATTCAGATTTGCATGATTAATTTCATTTAAAGGAAGATTTTACTCATTGCAGATTAAGATTTTAGTTTTCTCACTTGAACATTAGTTTTGTGTGATTAGACTAGCTAAGATGAATTGATGAAGTGGGCAAATGTGGATTGACATATGAATAGGTAAATGTTGATATAAATTATATTTGAGTAAACCACCAATTTGGTCCCTGTCTTTGTAAGTGATTCTCAAATTAGTCCATAACTCTTAATATTTCAAAATAGTCCCTGTCTTTGTTAAAATTTTCTCAATTAAGTCCCTCGTCATGTGAAAAAAACATAGAAACATGGGTTTAATTGAGAAAGTTTTGACAAAGATATAGACTATTTTGAAATATTGTCTAAAGTTTCTCAATTAGACTCATTTTTCTGTTTTTTTCACATGACGAGGGACTTAATTGAGAAACTTACAAAGACAGAGACTATTTTGAAATATTAATAGAGTCAGGGACTAATTTGAGAATCACTTACAAAGACAGGGACCAATTTGATGGTTCACTCAATTATATTTGCTTCAATTAATGATTTAGAGTTTCAACATTTAGCTTAGCATAAAGTATGTATATGATTTGTGAAGGATCATCTACTTCAGCCCCATATGGCACAAAGTATGTGTGTTTGGGTGTGAAGTGTGAATTTTTTGTCTTTGTATTCATTGTTGGTATAGTAAATGATGATATTTTAATCATGAATGATGTTACATGATGACAAATAAGTAAAGACATCCAAGATTACTAGAAGTATAATTATACTTCTAGGTAATACAAGAATAAAAGATAATGATAATTACTAGTCAGTAATCAAGCAGCTAGGTAGTATATGAAAAGAATGATAAAATAGAAAATTATTGGGTAGATAAGGTAATCTCAGAAAAAAGGGCTACCTTAAATGACGTTTACAGTAAAGTAGTAGGTGGGGCGCCACTTACCGCTTTTTAACGTACTTTACTGGTAGGTAACTTTCAATTGTGTATACCCACGCTCAGGGAAGTTGCGAACGCTAAGTATTGGATAAATCAAGATATCCAGTAGAAAGGCAAATCATGAATACTAATAAAAGAGTTTAAGGCTAAAGTATACATTATTTTGTTTTATGATCATAATCTTCCAGAGTTATAATTAGTAGTTACTTTTATAATTGGCATACTATGTTTTATCCCGAGTTTGGGAACTCACTGAGATCGTAGTATCTCATCCCACTATGTTGATTATTTTTTCAGGTATAAGCCTTTTGAAGTTAACCAGAGCCGGATCACAGTGTTAAATGTCTAGTTTTAGAGTTTATGTTATTTTAATTTAATTTCCAAATGTTTTGTAAACTCTAATAATTTCCTTCTCAATTATTTTGTAATGAACGTCGCTTTTAATTTTATTGAGTTATCTAAATTGGTCTTGATGTTGTGTAAAAATATTTAAATCTAAAAAATCCCAGTTGTTACAGGTTTGTTGCTGCTGCGCTGCAGAGTGTTGATCAATGGCGGCAACGTCAACTATGGATGTTTCTCTCTTCCACCACACCCCTTTTTATTGTGAGGAGAATGTATATTTGCTTTGCAAGAAATTGTGCAGTGATGGAATAGCAAATTCTGAAGGATCTGATCTTTTTGTTGCTTTCATTTCCAATGAAAAGAAACATATCCCACTTTGGAATCAAAAAGCTAGCCAAAGGGCAGATGGGGTTATTCTCTGGGATTACCATGTCATTTGCATTCAGATAAATCAAGGAGGTGGCCTCCCACTAGTTTGGGACTTAGATTCAACTCTTCCTTTTCCTTCACCTCTACCTTCATATGTGTCTGAAACCATTCGCCCTTCTTTTCAACTTTTTTCTGATTATAATAGATTATTCAGAATTGTTCATGCTCCGATCTTCCTTCGTTGTTTTGCATCTGATAGAAGACACATGAAAGGTTCTGATGGACATTGGATTGAACAGCCTCCTCCACATCAACCCATAGTTGCTCAAGATGGAACATTGCACAACCTCAATGAATACTTTAACATATCCACTTCAGACGCTACTGCGGATGTTAGAACCGGTTCTGTCAAAGATGCATTGTTTACCCAGAAACATGGTGTGGTGATAAAGGAAAATCAGCTTGAGGAATTGTTTTCTCAGATATCTTTACAGTAGCCGAATGGTTCTAAATAGATATCATATATTCATCTATATTTTTTGTGTTTGTGTTTGTGTTTGAGCCAGATAACCATTTGTATTGTGTTTGGTTGTGCGTTTGTCACCTCAAACTTACGTCTATATTGCTTTTTGATGTTAAAACATGAAGCTAATATTTGTAGCTTATGGAAAAAAGAGGCATGTTTGATGCCTATTACATACTTCTTCTCACAATCACTTTTTTTTTTTTGATGTTAAAACATGAAGTGTCAGTGCTACAGAGTTATGAAACAAGGACATAGACACTGACACTGGACAAGACACTGACACGTTGACCCCATAAATAATTTGATAAAATGACATAATTCGAGGTAATTACATGTGTCAGTGTCGTGTTGGTGACACATACTGGCACGTGTCGAACACCAATTACGCCTTCAATCAGAAGTGTCGGTGCTACAAGCTATGAAACACTGACATAGCATGCACAAGGGATACAACACTGACACGTCAAGACTGATAATAATTTGAGAAAATGACATAATTGAATATAATCACATGTGTCTGTGTCGGACACGAGACACATCTTTGATCAGAAGTGTCAGTGGTACATATGATCCTATTGTACGGACCTGGCAAATGCTCCAAAATCCATCCCTGCAATGAAAAAAATAATACACAAAAAATAAGTATTCGAGTTAAATATTAAATAAATCTAATACATTATAAAAAGGTTCACATAATTATTTAAATTAAATCCTAAATAAATGTTTGATACCAATACACTTGTTAACAATTTGTCTAGTACTTGTTTCTGATCTTATTGATTTACAGGATGAAATTAGAAATAAGATCTCAGCATTGAAGACAGCTCTACTGAATGAAAGTCAGAACTCTATTTCTTCCCATCTTCGAGTTGAAAAATACAAAGAAACAAGGCATGAGTTGGATAAAAAACTTGACACTCAATATCAGCGCCAAATGTAAGACTGCATTGTCTCGTCCTGCCCCTTTGTCTTTTCTTTTCAAGGCAACATGATTCCTTCATTCGACAACATGTTTATCTTGTTAGATTTAAAGTAAGCATTGACTATGAACTGCAGGCTCCTCTAGAATTGTCTATGTTGTTAATGTGCTTTGTGGAAGGTCCAAATGATGGGTTATTTTGCATGACTGCTTTTGCTGTTGCACCATTACTTGTATAGATCGATTAAACCTTTGTTTTTCATTTATTTGAGTGAGGTGGGAGCATTATATGTTTCACAATTCTCTTCAATAAATATTCGTGAAAGGATACACGGCTGATTTGTTTATACTCTATAGGAGGAAAGCAATTCATCATGATGCACATTAATTTACAGTTGGGGAATCTTGTTTTATTTCATAAATTCATTGTATGAATATTAGGCTTGCTTGATATTTGATGTTTGGTTCTTTTTCTCATTTTGATGACTAATATTTGACATGTCTAGCATATTTTCTACTAGACTTGCTCTTAAACCACCAAAAACATAATTTCTCATGTTCTTTCACTCTTTTGTTAGATAATTTCTTTGTTAGAATGTTGAAAATGAAAAAACTGATGAACTTTTTGCAGTGCAGAAGCACTTGATAATCGCCTGACAGCTGTTCAACGGAACCATGAACTCCGATCACAAATAGAAGAAAGGATAATAAGAAATGATGCAGCGTATGAAGAGGCCAAGAGAAAGGTTGCCTTTCAAGAGGAAAAGCAACAGCACGAAAAGGCTAAAGCTGAAGCAGAGGTACCATACTATTATATTTTTTTTAGTGTCACAAAAAATATAGATTTTTTAACAGTTAGTGTAAGCATCACAATCTCTTAATATTTTATCAGAAAAAAAGAGTGGAGCATAACAATCCCCTAATATATTCAATATTTTATTTATTTGGAAAAGGTATTCGATATTTATTCTATATATTTCCAAAAGTATTTTGATCAAATGATTAAATGTCTTTTCATAATTGTCTTAGCTTGAGTTCAATCTTGCAATGTTACAATTTTTTAAAAAGTTTTTTTCATCTATTAAAATTATATTCGACTTAAGATATTAGTCTCTACAGTTACATGTTAAGACACTAAACTCACGTCGAAAAGAATATTTACTTCATATATTAGGTCTACCAAAAACAATTCTATGTACGACGCCTCCATTATAAAATAAATAAATAAAAAGAGGACAACTTGTCAAAAACAAAAACAAAAAGAGGACAAAGCATCAAGGAAAGTGTGTCCCTCCCAAAGTCGAAAGGCGAAGAACAACTCCAACTCCAACACTGTCTCCTCAATCTCTCCAAAGTCCAATTCAAACACGACCACTCTTTCATGATTCTGTTTTATTAAAACCTGTTTTGTTTTTCTTTTTTCCTCTCAATTCACAACATGGCTGTTCTTCACAAAATTGCATCTTTCTCCTCTCCAACTCACCATTTTCTCCATAAACAACGCCACCCCATTTCTCCATTCAACTGCACCACATCCTCCACCTCTTCACCTTTCACAGAAAAACACTCCACACAAAGATACCAAAGAGACCAATGGGTTTACCAGAATGCCATCTCATGTAATAATCACACCCCTTTTGGTGATTCAATAAGAGAACATGACATAGCTTTACAGCTTCCAGAGCTGAAAAAACTTGTTCAGGTATTGAAAAAGAAGAGGGAAAGTGAAGGGAAGTGTAGTGATGGGAAGTGTGATTCAGGGGATGTTTTTTTGGTTGGAACAGGACCTGGTGATCCTGAGTTGTTGACTCTTAAGGCTGTTAGAGTTATTAAGAGTGCTGATTTGTTGTTGTATGATAGGTTGGTAAGTAATGATGTTTTGGATTTGGTTGGTCCGGATGCTAAACTTCTCTATGTGGGAAAAACTGCTGGATACCATAGTAGAACTCAGGTATAAAAAAGTTACTTTTTTTTTGTGTTTTGCTAGGTGGGGTTGTTTTCTTTTTTGTGTTGGTTATTTGTTTAAGCATAAACTTTTATGATTGTGTGTCAATTTATGAAGCAAAGACACCGGACACGACACTACACCGATAGGTAGACACTAGTAATAAGAAAGTAGAACTAATTCTATGTAATTACATGTGTATGTGTTTAAGTGTCCCACATTGGATGAGATATAGCTTGACAAATGTGTTTATAAGCGGGGGTAGTCCTCGCCTTACTTGCCGGTTTTGTAAAGATGGGTTAGGGCCAACCCAATTTTCAATATGGTATCAAAGCTCATCCAAAATCCGTTGGACCACCTGCTATTACGTTTCCTCTATCGGGTCACACTCCAGATGTCCAGTTCTAGGCATGAGGGGTGTGCGTTAAAGAGTCTCACATTGGATGAGAATGAGATATGGCCCGACAATGTGTTTATAAGTTGGGGCACTCCCAATGTCCAGTTCTGGGCGCGAGGGGTGTGCGTCAAAGAGTCCCACATTGGAGGAGATATGGCCCGACAATGTGTTTATAAGTGGGGGCACTCCTGATGTCTAGTTCTGGGCGCGAGGGGTGTGCGTCAAAGGGTCCCACATTGGATGAGATATGGCCCGACAATGTGTTGACAAGTGGGGGCAATCCTCACCTTACTAGCTGGTTGTCGCTATAGACATTTGTCATAGAAGACACGCCTTCCACCAGTGCTATATAGATGTTAATTATCGTATCCCTTAGGGTTTTGTTGTTTATTCAATTTTTTATTTTAAGATTTGGATGTGATTTTTATTTTGGTGGGGTTGAGTTGTTTTGTTACATGATACCGTTGAGATGAATTTTTGTTTTTGTTTGATTGCTGAACTTGTTGCAGGAGGAAATACATGAGCTTCTTTTGAGTTTTGCAGAAGCTGGGGCTACTGTCGTGAGACTTAAAGGGGGTGATCCATTGGTGAGTTTTCATATGGGACTGTCTAGTAAGGAGTTGATGCATTAGATTTTCACGCCTTGTTTATGCGAATGTCTTATTGTTTGGTATTTGTAGGTGTTTGGGAGGGGTGGCGAGGAAATGGATTTTTTGCAACAGCAAGGTATCCATGTGAAAGTTATTCCAGGTATGCTTCTGATTTCTTTATCATGATGAAACTGGTAATAAGTTTGAATCATCATCAATGTAAATTGGCACTATTGCTCCATTGTTTCGTTTGTGTGTGCCTGTGAGTATGTGTTTGAAAAGTGCTATTTTATTCAAATAAAATTTCTTCAGATTCCTGATTTTTTCGCATTAACTTTGTGTCTCACTTTATAACTTGGTTCCCTTTCCATTACATTTATTCTTCCCAATCCATCATTCTCACATTAAATTCTGTTTACATGAGTTGATGAGTGTGAAACACTCATTATTCTTTTGTTAACATTGTAGGAATGAATATGACTGTCTAAACGCATGTATGCGAGGTGGGAAGTTACTTTCAAAACGCATACTAATAATAACAACAATGGGTTTTCATTTTTCACTGGGACGATTCATTGTGTAAAATGGTTAGTTATTAAAAGTTTAAATGGTTATCTCTCAATCAATCTATAACAGGTATATCTTAAACTTTATATAACCGGTAGCAAATCTGTTGTTAATACAACTACCGACTTATATTGTCATTTTCTTTTGGAAAAATACAAACTGCTTTCTATTACTTTTAAAGAGTGCACGAAAAGAAAATGATTTGTAAAACAAACATACATGTGCATAGGGCATACATTAAAATGATCTTGGACTTGTCAAAAGTGATATCTGTATGGATAAACAATTTGATTAAGCGCTTATAACATAAACGCTTATCATAGAAGTGCTTCTGTAGATGCTATTTCTATAACAAAAGATATAATAAACTCAAATTGCTTTCATATAAGTTATAAGCTAATTTTATAAGCTATCCTGGAGAGTTTATGGAAGTAAGCTGAAAACAGCTTATCGACATGCCATAAGTTGTTTCCATAAGCTCTCCCGAACAATCTCACAAGTGCTTATGCCGTAGATAAGCTCAAATGAGCAAATCAAAACAGTACCGAAGTTATTGAAAAGGAATGCAAAATGAAAGCTTGAAACATTGTGCCTGCTATCGTTTTGTTTTAGTTATGTGAGAGACATCTATGGATGCAATATTATCTAAAAGAAACAGTGAAGTTGAATTGATGGTGGTTGATTATAATTTAATTAGTTCTCATTGCCTGCAGGTATAACTGCAGCATCTGGAATAGCAGCAGAGCTAGGGATTCCATTAACTCACCGCGGTATTGCAAATAGTGTGAGGTTCCTCACGGGGCATTCGAGAAAAGGAGGAAGCGATCCTCTATTTGTATCAGAAAATGCCGCTGATCCTGATTCTACTTTGGTGGTATATATGGGCTTGTCAACCTTCCCTTCGCTTTCACAGAAACTAATGCAGCATGGTTTGTCGCCTCATACACCGGCTGTAGCGATTGAGCGAGGGACCACACTTCAGCAGCGCACAGTAAGATCGATCATATCTCCCTTTTCACATCAATTTTTTTTTTTTTCTTTCTATTAAAGATATTGAGTTACGAACATATCCAGTTGGTTTATGATGGAAATGGCCAATTTTATTTCTAGCATTTTAGCATACTAAATATTTATGAAAAATTAATATGATATCCTAAAGAATAAAGTAGCTTGACCTATTGAGATTCCATTTCACTTTGATTTTTTGATGCCGTGCCTAAGACCATCACCAAAGATGAGTTCTCTATTGAGTACAAAACGAACCTACACTTGTGAACCTGTGCACTGAGAGATATGAAAATCAGATATCACTGATAAATAAGTTCAAGTTTTTTTTCTTTAAACTAGTAGAAATTCATCCACTTAAATTATATAACAAATTCTTTAGATTGAAGGTCTCGTATCTGAAGGTTAGACATATCTTTAATTTTCTCTAGATAGAAATGCATTTGCTTACACAATGTTCAGGACATTCTCTTCATACTTATTATTGCTGGTTCTTTTTTTTTTCCTCATAAAACAATTCTTCACAGAACCAGCAATTTCCTATTAGATGACATAATCCTATGGAAAACAAGTTTATCCAAACCTTTATTTTGGTTGTCATACAGGTAGGTCTTACTAACATCTAATTAGTTGAGGTCGCCCAAGTTAATCATCGTGCGAGGTCAGCCAAAAAATTGAATACTTTGACGTCAACCAAATTGCTAGTTAAGGTTGACCGAATTGAGTAGTTGAGCTTGTCAATTGTATCTGATCTTGACTAAATAACTATTTTAAAGGATATATAATGATAAAACATTGAATGTGAGAAGTGTGAAAGAGCCTCTATCATTTCTCTAAAGGCTTCTGACGAACTTCTTGGAGGCCAAGATTATATTTTTTTGCCTCAGAAGTCAGAATGGTAGTTGAGTTCTTGGATAGTTAAATAACGATGATAAACAACTATAATCGTAACAATAAGAATCCATCTCTTCTGACTTTAACATTTTAGAATGCTAGGCAATGTAGCACCAACACTTCCAATTGAAGGTGTGACCGGTGTCCTACACGTGTTAGTGTTGGATACCGAAGCAACATTGACACATGTGGCTGCATTTAACAACTTACATTTTTGTCAAATTATTATCGGTGTCTACGTGTCTGTTTGTGTCAGTTGTTCATAGATGCTAGGTCCAATGACTGATTATACACGTATTATTTGTAATCATTCAGGTGTTTGCAGAACTTAAGGACCTTCCTGAGAAAATTGCATCTACTGGATTGGAGTCACCAACACTGCTAATAATAGGAAAAGTTGTTGAGTTATCACCATTTTGGCCAATTCCTACAAAACAAGAATCATGTTTAATGCAGGCATTATGATAAATGATGGATGTTTACGAGAAGTCGAGAACTACTATCACTGTGAAGCTTGTGAAGAGGAAAGATTACCTTCCCCTACAAAAGGGTTTAAGCTCTATGTAATTTGGGTGTATTTTCAGATGTTTGGAGAAATGAAGAACTTTGGCTCTTGGGTTGCGGTTTCTATTGAAGTTGCCATGTTTGCACAGAAGTATTTCGGAACAAATTTTGATTTAACATGTTCTAGATTGGAAATAAAACAAAGTGTTTAAGAGGCATTTTCCTGGATTGGTTTACTTTCCATAGTGATCAGAGAAAATTTTAGCCATAAGCTATCTAGGATCATTCTTTAATAGAGAAAAATGTAGTTTAGTTTGAAGATGTGAGTCATAGTTCAATTTATCAATGTTGATTTTTATTATTTGGAGATGCTCATATTGTAACCATTCATTTGTTCTAGTCAGTTGCTAGAAAGCATAATTTCATGGTTCAAATTGTGATTTGATGGCACGGTTGAGAACTATCCCAAACAAGACGACCAGACTCAGAAATTAATAAAATTATCAAGAAAGGTCCAAGAATTATCATGAAGAAAACCATCAAAATTATGCTTAGGAATTAGGATGAATGGAGATATGAGCAGGCATGGATAGGTAACCTACAATACTACTATCCATCCATTTATCCTTTAACAAATGAATCGATAAGAAGAAAGGAAGGCATCATGATGATAATGAAGATAGGTTAATTGACTTACAGAATTACATTCTCATTCACATTGTGTCATTTTTGAACACCAAACATGCCGTTCAAACTTGCATTTTGTCTAAAAGATTGAACCATCTTTGGAAACATATTCCTACCCTTGTATTACATTCCTCAAAATTTCCCACGGTCAAGCATTTTGTCATATTCGTGTCCAACATTTTGACTCGTTGTGATGGCTCAACTGCACTGCACTCTCTTGATCTTAACCGTAATGGTAATATTGATCCTCTACTACTTATAAAGGTTTTAGACTTATGTTTATTCCCATAATACCCACCTCCAACAATTATGAATTTCTCTACATGGTGAAACTTGTCGCATTATACGCTACATTTCTTCATGCTGGACTCTTACATCTCTTAAGCTTTCACTTTTCTCTAGGGATAGTTATAATTTTGATAAAACATTATTTCCTGAATATCTGGATTTGCCAGCATTGACCACCTTGGAACTGACAAATTTTGCCTTTTGTAGTGGTGAAAACGGTCGTGCTGAGTCCTTTTTGACCTTTACCAGGTTGAATAGTCTAGTCATTATCATGTCTACCGTAAGAGATGCACACATCCTCAGGCCTCAGCATATCAAGCGAGACACTTGTAAATTTAGCTATAGATAATAATTCGTGGCACGCTGCTAATATGGAGCTATTTGCTCCAACTCTTTGTACATTTACTTTTAACGGCAGTCTTGATCCAAAAATACGTGGGAACGGTCTTTCTTCTGTTAAACAAGTAAAAATCGATGCATCACAATTTTTTGCTTCAGAGGAACATGCTTTGAATCTACTGAGCTGGCTGCCAAGCCCTGGCAATATAGAATCATTGACAGTCACTTCGCCTACTCTTTAGGTACATTGTCATGTTTTTCAGCTTTATTTTTACTCTCTTCATAAGATGTTTTTTTATTTTATTTTGTAAATCTTGTTAAAATTAAATTGACTTGTATAAAACCGATTCTAATTCGCTCACTTCATTGTGTAACTTGAAGTCATTGGAAATAGAAGTGATACCATTTCATTATTAAGTATTATACGCTTGGTTGGAAAATGCCATGTTAAAGAAAGCTGCTGCCAGGTCACGTAAAGAAGCTGCTGAGTTAAGAATGGCGTTCAAAACAGGTTTGAAACTACCTACCATACCTGATGGAATGGTTGACTTCTTGCGACAAAACTTGCCGTCGGCAGAAGTTAACATGACTACAGAGTACCCGGGTTGTTTTAACCTTAAGGAGGTATTTATTTGAAAATCAGAAGAGAGCTGAGTGTTGTAATTTTTTTAGAATCTTAGCTTAGATGATTTTAAATGAGATAAATAACCATATGAAGATTTTGTTGTTGGTTTTTACTAAACAGGTTGAAGAATCTATAAAGGGCATGAAGAACAACAACTATCGTTTGCGTGTTGCACCTTCCAATCTTCATCGCTGTCGTGCTGAAAAGGTAATGTTCCTCACATGCATTTTGATGGACCCCTTTGAGTTTCTGTTACTAAATTTTTTGGGGTCATTTGCTATTTTTATGTGGAGATTTCCATTTTTGTGATATCTGATAATGAGATAGCATATTAGATGATTTTTGGAACCCTTGTTTGCAATTTACGTAAGTGGAAATTGTTCAAGAATGGCGACAGTGAAAATTGTTCTAGAGCAAAGCCTCTACTCCAGAGAGAAACAATCCTAACAAACTCTAACTACCTAGAAACAATCCAAAAGTGGGATAGCGAGATGACTGCTATTTGATCATTTTTTGGACAAATAACATGAATAAAAAATTAAACAGATGACTCAAATCTCATGAAACATTCATAAATCAAAACACTCAAACATCCTCAAGTCTTAATCAAAACATTACATTCAAATCCAAATTCTAATAAACGTAAGGATATAAAGAAGCTTATGCAAGCGTTCAAGTCTCCAACAAATTTTCCACCTAAAATACAATAGCCGATCATGGACCGCTATCCGCTCCATTACCGCGAACCACTGTAAAGGTTCAGTGGCCGTCATCCTGAACCGCACTGCTACTATGTCTACCGTAGTGTTTCCTTACTGCTATGCCGCCATAGGTCACTATTGCTTGTACTGGTACATAGCGCTGATATTGATAGGAAGCTATTGTTAATTATTGTTGTTATTTATAATAAACATTAAAATCATTATTCATCTTGTGGATTTAATAGCAATTTTTATGAATCTTGAATCTTAAATCGTTATTCATCTTGTGGATTAATAGTAGATCACACGAAGTGGAAAGCAAAAATCTCATGTAAAAGATAACATATCCTGGAAAGAGTCGTCATCACGTCAAATGGGAGATGCACTTGCAGCACGGGCTCAAGCATCGAGTAAGATTGTGGAGGCTACTTCTTCACATGTAACACCAAATTGTTCTCTTACCAAGTGTGTGACTGCTCTTGAAGAGATAAGAGACATTTCATATGACATCTATGTGAAAGCCTTGGAAAAGTTTAAAGATGGTGATTGGAGGGAAATGTTTATGGCCATGTCTAAAGATAGGAGACGTGGAAGGCTAATTAATTAGACTTTAAGGATAAAACTTTACTTGCATATGTGGCAATGGTAATGTGATACACTTCTCTTAATAATTTGTTTTTGGTATATATTCTTCTTGAAGCTATTTGGTGAATAGTTGTATGTGTGTTTTTATGCGTTGTTTTGGATATTTTGGTAGACAGATAAAATGAATGACAATATATATGTTGGAAACTCACACACACAAGTGTAAGAGCCAAAGTTCAAACTCCGATTATGTTGCTTGCAGGCCTTGCAATTTTGAATTGCGTTGTCTTGGATTTTATAGTTATGTTTTTATACATTTCATTTCACTTTCATTGAATATATTGTTCTTAAAGTTTTGTTATGAAATTGTATGACATGTTATAACTAAAATTGACATGCGTTCTCTTTATTAAGACTAAGATTTATAACTATTATTAGAAGAGTACTCATGTCGCAAGAACATTTCTCGCGAACATATCACGAATATATAATCACTCAACACATTGAACAATTTGTGTCAAAAAAAATCACCCAGCAGCCAGCACAAATGTTTACACACATTCTCTTGTTTCTCTCTTCTAAAACACCGAATGTTTATGTGTCTGCAAGAGATTCTTTGCAAAGTGGATTGAACTACACATTTCATTTCTTTTTACATGCACGTGTTGCGCACAAGAATTTTGTTTTGGATTCTTTTTCATTTGAGTAAATTTAACAATATTATTTTATTGCGACATACAATGGGTTAAAACTATATTAAAAATTACAAAAAAGAATGATGCCAATTGAGGCTTTATTGTGCATTTCACTCATATTCGTGAAACTCTCGTGAAACATCTTGTCGCTATAAATAGCATTATTCTTATTAAAAACACTTCAACAAAACAATGGTTCTAACATTCTCGTTGTTTAGTCGCGAATTTGTTGCCTAAGTATTAAATAAATATTGAACAAGTTGTTTAATTTACTTCAAATAAAGAGATAACCTTTTCGTAATGAACTTGGGGTGGAGGGTTGGACATAATTAGTCATAATGTTCGTCAATCGTCATTCAAGCAATATTCTAACACTTACAACCTCAACATCGGGAGGCCAATACTTAACACACTTGGAGCCATTGTGTCAACACTCCACTTAACAATGAAGTTCCCTTTGAAAATCGGGAACTTAGTGCATGTGTATTAGCAAGTTGTTAGACAATTTTACATCAACAACATCAAGAAGAAGCGAAGAGATCCATATCGAGATGAGAAGCCTATTCGGTCGAAAGACACTACTAAAAAAACAAAACTTAGTGAGGGATATTTAGTGAGGGAAAACGTGAAATCCCTCTCTAATTCCGTCACTAAATTTTGCGACCAAAGAATTTGTGAGGAATTTCATTTTTTCCGTCACTAATTTTCCTCGCTAATTTTGCTTTTTCTAGTAGTGAGATTACAAAGAATGTAAGTTCATAGAACTTGACCCTAGAGAAAAGAACGAGCTCATGCCACAAAATTGAAGGAAGTAGAGAGATAGCTGGTCCCAAAAGGCAACAAAAATCGACACATAGTTAACAATTGAGGAATAATTCATCTTGGTCCAAAGTTTAAGAAACAATTTGGACCTACTTGAATGAAGTTCGGCCGATATGTCTCACATCGATCCAAAGGTAGTTTTCTCATCAACTGGCCATTGATCACATTGATATATTTGTTTTTAAACGATCAATGTTAGTAATCAGTTGTTAAATTAATATATGAGCAATAACTTCACTGTTTTTTCTTTTTGGTGCTAACCTTTACTAGATAATTCTGTTTGGTTACACAAACCTCTTCACTAGATAATTGAATGAATGGCGAAAGATTTTTTATTTTATTTTTATTTTTATCAAAAACCGTCTAAATATGGACATAAATTAATTCTTATAGTTTCATTTTTAGTCGAAAAAAGAAATCTGAGAACCAATAACTTCCATTCATTGTGATCCACAAAATAGTCCTATCGTATTTTTACATGACACTTGCTACCTAAAAGAGCCATAAAAAAGAGCAAGAAGTGGAGACAATGAGAACCCATAATTATTTAGTTAATAGTTTTTGATATATATAGTTATCAAATTCTAGTATATGTTATTATAACTTACATTGTGAAATTGCTTCGTGAATAATAAATATCAGGAAAAATGCAGGCTGTTAAAGAAAAGCTTCAAGACATGAATGCCATGCGTAAGGCTAGGGCAGAAGCAAAGGCCCAGGAGAAGGTATACTTTCGAAATTATTTTTTCTCTATTTATTTTATAGGAATTTTTCAAATTTTTAATTACATTTGATATTATAAGAAGAAAAATTAATCTTCTCTTTCAAAAAAAATTCATAATAATACAAATTTTCTTAATTACCGTAATTTATTCAATGAGATCATATATAGTTAGTTAAGATGTGTGTGTCTCTAAATCTATGTTGTTCATATTTTTTTTATTTTTTTTTTACTTTAAATGAATGTGTATGTGTGTCTTCCCTAACCTAATATTTTACATAGCAAGAAAGACCAAAAGTTAAAGTTTTTTTAGTTTATAATAATAATAATAATAATAATAGTAATACAATCTTAATAATAATTACATATTTATGCATGCAAAAGATAGAAAATGTTGAAGTTGAAATGTTTTATCCAGGCTGAGAAGGAAATTGCACAAGCCAGAGTGGACATAGCTCATGAGGTTAGGTTGGCAAAAGAGGCTGAAGCAGAAATGGACCTACATGTGACAAAAGCAGGAGAGAGAGCTGAGAAAGAAATAGAGAAGCATTCATCCACCAATCCAAATGCAAATGCAAATGCTACTGCAATGCCATCAAATGATTCCACATACACTGCTGTGTGAATAAGCACATGCCTCAAACATGGAGTGGACCATTGGCATATATTTTTTGCAATAAAGAAAATAGATATCATGAAATTGAATTTGTCAGTTAAGTTTTATTCTTTTGCTAGCCAATAGCATTTGATTGTATTTTTTTTTCTTTTTCATTTTGTGAAATATTTCTCTTATATATTAATGTATGATTTGTATACATTTATCTCAAGTTTAATCTGTCCTTTATATAAGCTCTTGGTTATGTAGAACTTTCGACATTTTTGAGAACATGATGGTAGACATAGTATAAACATCTCTCTTAACACCCAAATGATAAAACTCCTAAATTGGTAATTTTTCTTCAATCAATTGGTGCATGAAAGATGCACCATTAGAATCCCAAAAAGTGAAGATAATTATGTCTTTATGGCTTTACTTCTTAGTGCAAGTCTGTCTATCAGTCGAGTAATTGTTAAAGTAAAACATGGGACATTTGTTTGTGGAGTATGCGGGTGTTTGGTTACACTTCTTCCGACCGCAGCCGCGCGTCTGGCTCATCGTGCTGTAGAAAACAAGAAATTACTAAATGTAACTTCAAATTAACGCGTGTTTGGTCTCCTACCTACTCTACTTCTAAACATGTTATAAATTTTACATGGGCAGAACCCAAATAAAAAATGTTTGGGCGAACACACAAACAAAAATAGATTAAAAGAGAAATAATTCATTCACATCATTTAATATTTTCTTATTATTTGTGTGTTTGCAACCAAATATATTTGAGTTGAGGTTGTGCTCAAGTAGTTTTTTTTTTATCAAATAAACAAAGTTATTAAAAGGAAAAAAAAGGAGAGTTACAAGGATTGGGGAAACAAAGACCAAAACATAAATCAAAAGTTCTTAAATCAATAGTTACACATTCCTATATTTTCAATATCCATTTGAGCATTCTAAACTCCCACATGCTTCTCCTTGCCTTTACGAGTTTCAGCTCTTTTGTCCAAATAAGGATTTTGGACTAAAGTTTAAAACAAGATTCCCATTCTAACCAAGAGTAATTTCATCTGTTGATTTTTTTTAGTAGTCTAGTGGTTAGAAATCACCTTTTTCAAGGTGAATAAGTGGGGTGTCCGGGGTTCGAACCCCGACGTCTGCATATAATAATGCATGTCCCTGCCAACTGAGCTATGCTCACGGGGACAATTTCATCTGTTGAATTTCAACTGAGCTATCCCCAATGTTGATTTTTCTCCCTATCTTATGACAAAACAACATTTTTATATGAGAAATGCTTTTGCATTGTCGCACACAATCTAAACATAGAATGCATGCCCATCCTTTTCAACCAAAACATTTTTGTAAGTTTTATGAGATAAATCAATGTTCACTAAAATACGAGCATAGTGGGAAAAAAAATATAGTTTTGGTAGGTTCATCAATGGCTAAGGGTGTACCAACACCCGATGCAATTTCAAACCACAATCTAAGCCTCTTGGGTCAATCAATCAGTCTAATCAACTCTTGAACGTGTGTTTTCTTTCTACGTGTCCCTTAAATTGGTATATGATTGTGAGGAATTTGTTTACTTGTGCTTCATTCATCTTATAATATATGGAAGTTAATAGTATATGATTATCACTTTGTGTAAATATGATTATGTTGTTTAATAGTTGCATGTTGAATAGCTTATTTCAACACACATGGATAATTATATAGTTTAACAATGTTAAAATCAACCAATAACTTTATGAGGTTTAGCTTATAGATCTTTGATAATGCATGTAAAAGTACAGGAACTATAGTTGAAATAGGATAATCTAAAAAACTTAGTTAGTCTTAAAGATGGAAAACTTGAACCATAAGAATGAAAGTGATTTTGTTCAAGTTGTAAAAGCTGAGAACCTTCGACAGATGTAGGAAATGTCTTATAACAATGCTGAATGGAGTGGGTAGTAGTTATTTCCTTACAAATATATGTCGTCGATGATTGTTTCCTCATGCAGCGTGGATCTGAACTGGCAAAGTATTCAAAGCTGCCAGCAAGAGAAGATGATGAGGGAGTGGACGACGAAGAGGAGGATCAAGGGGAATGCATTGCATGCGGTGAAAGCTATGTATCTGCATCAGATGAGTTCTGGATCTGCTGTGAACATCAAGCAGTACAAGTTAGTCTAATTTAATGACATTATTGCTTTTCTAGGTACTTTAGATTCATGGTAATCTCTATTATTGGGTTGTTGCCCCCTGTGCTCTTAAAGTTATATTGTTTGATATATTTCTTATGGTGAAGTCTAACATGAGGGAGCCAATAGGTCCCTCATGACATGAGGGAGCAAAAGATGCTTTTTTTTTACCTTAGGATTAAAACAATGGATTGAATCTAATCCACCTCAGCAAGAGAGCACCTGCACCTCTCCACACTCAATCAACCCAAACTCATAACTCACCCAAACACAAAAAAACGACTATCGCAATACATTTTCCTCCCTCCATTCCGATCAAAAACCTTAGCCACCATCGCCGGGAATCTGTTAACGGCGGCGATCCTTTCAAAAACAACGAGAACACATCCACAACCATATCACAAAGCCCACCTAAGGTGTCTCTTCTCAGTTGTCACCGTCGTTTCGTCAGTCATACTCGCCGGCGACCTTTTACACCACCAGAGTCGATCTACACCGCCGGAGAAGATACAACTTTGTACATACAAATTTCCGCATTCCTTTAAGGTACTCTTCTCATTGCAAATTTGGATTTATACTTATCGGTCTAGATCTAAATGTTGAATAATTAAGTTTTTAAATTCAATTTATTATTTTGTTTGTTGTGCATATTGATCAATTGCCCTGTAACAAGTAAAATAATGGAAGTAATTATTGTAAGAACAATTATGTGTAGAAGATTAGTATGTGGTTATCTATGTTGAACAAGTTGTAAGAACAATTATGTGTAGAAGGTTAGTGTTTATCAATATTTTGGTTTATTGGCAATTAAAAACAATAAAAAAAAGGATGGAAAAAAAAAGGACATCACGTGACTTCTTCCTTTTTCTCCAACGGTAGGATATTAGGGTTTAAAAACCCCCAAATCCTCCCATTCTCCATTCCCATCTCCTTCATCAATTCCTCATCTCATTCATCTATTCTTCTTCTCTTAATCGAACTTCTGTTTCAATTCGTGTTCATATCTCCCTTTCTTTCCCGTATTCATCCCTTTCTCTCCCTTTCAATTCGTATTCATCCCATTTTTCCAGGAATCCGAAAATGGGTGATTATTCATCTTTAAACTTGTCTGGTGCGACAAAGGAGCAAAGAGGTAACATGGTTTGCTATTGTGGTGTTGATTCACCATTGGTAACTGCTTGGACAGATGAAAACCCAGGGAGGAGATTCTATGGATGTGGGAGATATTTTCAGAGGAGGAAATGCAAGTTTTTTAGGTGGTTTGATCCGGAAGTCCCAGATCGACAGAAGAAAATCATCAGAGGATTGCTGAAGAAAAACGATGCTTTGAGGAAGAAAGAGAGAACTCATGTGAATATCATTGTCATTTTAGGGGTATTGTTGTTGCTAAGTTTTGGTGTAATGTGCATTAAGTTTGCTAACTGATGTAATATTAGAGGGATTAGGTGTGATGTGTTTAACTATGGTAACCTTGTAATGGTATGAATTGAGAATGAAGAAGGAATTGAATAATTTTGTGTACTATGTTTGATGAATTTCTGTTAGCGTGAATAAGTTGTGCAAATAACTGATAGACAAATAACTGATTGCAAGATATATATTGAAGCAAAATAGTACATAACATAATATGATAATAATAAGAGTACTTAACATTACATGCCCATAGACCATGTCTGATGTTCCACAAAAGATAAGACACAATTCAAGTCAAAGTACTTAAAGATTACATTCCAAAAGATGAAATAATTCAACTATACCCAAAAAGTGGAGCACATATTGTAAGCTAAGTCTCTTCTAAAACAACTGAAAATAGTTTAAGGCTTGTTGACTGATTGTTGAGTCCCAACTTGACCAACTTCTTCAAACCAGTAGTCCTAACTTGAACCACAGATTAGAAACCAATTCTCTGAAATCTTAAGTTGCAATACAAAAAATCAATTACAGATTATCATTCCTAATGCTTAGATAGCCAACTGTCTTTTGCCTTGGCCTGCAAGTTTGCAGCTAACTCATTATGTTCCCACATGATTAGGTCCATGGCCACCTTCAACCTGATCACATCCTCATGTACCTGAAACAAAACCATGTTCTAAGTATAACATTTTACACAGTATATCAATCATAACTATTTATTTAAACAAATCACCAACCAAGCCAGTGGTGTTAGGCTGAAACATTTCCTCCATTCCCATCCATCCCAGAACCCAAACTCCGGAGTGTTGGCTGAGTAAACAATTCATAAATTGTCAATAGGTTATACTACAGTCGTATTTTTGTTTTGCAACAGCGATATATATAATTGAATCACCAGTAGTCATTCGATACAATTCCAATTGGATCAGATATATCCCATTCAACATGAATGTGTTGGCCTAGCAAAAAATCTACTGGATCGTGGTCAGATTGCATGATTTGGATAATGGTTTCCCACTACAATGAGTATTGGTAATGGTTAGAGGCTAGGGTCAAAATATAATGGAAAATATAAATTTTCTGGTTTTTTATAATACCAGTTTCTTTATCACTCTCTGCCTAGCTGGGATACCATTTACTGAAACACATGGGTCCATGTGGTAAACAATTCCCTCTTGAATTGATGCCACCATTAGATACCAATTATCACAGTTGTCCTTGATGGGAACATAAACCTACGTCAAAATATGTATTTAGATTACTAAAATAATGAGGATTTGTAGTAATAATTGGTATGTACTTGAACATAATGACTTACATATTTCAAGTCATCAAATGGCGGCATCCAGGTTTCCGCATAATCATGGATTAGTTCTTGTAGTGAGGCAGAATTAATCACATCATTCTAGTGGACAATTACATTTACAATATTGATTAGAATGAATAAATATATAATTAACATTCATGTATCATAGTCTAACAAAGAGTACTTTACCGCGAATGATGGAGAGAATGTCCAAACCGTTTGGGTAGGGATGTTCCTCTAAACCCATGTAGTCTTCAGGGCCATGATATACAAAATCTAACATAATGATTAAAAAATATTAGGTGTGGAAAAGCTGAATAACTGATCCAATTGGATTTCCTCTGTAAATTACCTCTGCTGCCACAGTATTTCCGGGACATAGAGTTTGGAATAACATACGGTTTGCTTGATAATCCGATGCCTTGAACAAATACTCCCTGAAGGTGAGAAAAACCACAAGAAGGGGGGGTTGAATTGTGTTTTTGGAAACTTCTTCTTTAACGTTCTAGATAACTGTCCTCAGGTTCAGAGTCTGAAGTAGTTCAGAGTCTGAGTGAGTTCAGA
>Ga0228710_1000120_pt1 | contig 68941 bp, 34 predicted proteins | sample MedpolnodulmetaG_FD_177995 | JGI IMG/M metagenome (GOLD analysis project Ga0228710, IMG submission 177995) | Root nodule microbial communities from Medicago polymorpha collected in Santa Monica, California, United States - pink nodules | ecosystem: Host-associated > Plants > Roots > Nodule...
AAAGATGTGATATTTTAAGATGTGTAATTATTTAAAGATGTGATATTCAATGACGTGCTTCTATATGATTATGTGTGAATGATTTATATTTTATTAATGTCTACTTGATATTCTTAATGTTGTTGATACTTATATGCTATTATAAGATGTTGACTGATGCCTGTTTGACTTTTATTAAATGAAATTTTATATTTAAATGTGAATATTATTTGACTGTGAAGCATACATGTCTAAATGTAACTGTTGTGTTCTTTTATCTGAATCTATACATGTGTTTATGCATCTCTTATGTTGAATATATTCTCACCCTCTAGTGGCGCGGGTTGGGCGCCTGCACCCTTGTGGTGTAGATTTGTAGAAAAAAGAAGTTTAGTAGCAGTGAGTCTCTAAGGATGGCTTTGAACCCTACTCGTTTACCTAAAGCTTTTGGGAGTTTTTATCGAGTCGATGCTCTGATCTGTGACACTAGGGATTGGGGATTTATTTTATTTAGACTATGTTTTTGAATTCTAATGTATTCAGTTTTTGTTGAAACTATGATGAGATGTATACTTTAAAGTTTTTGAAAACTATTCCGCTGCGACGTTTTTTTCAATCTAAATAAAGTACTTTTTATTTGATGAAGATGTGTGACACCCTTACGTGCTTTAATAATTATTATATTTTTATTAGAAAATGATATGTGGGGTTTAGCGTGTTACAATATGCGCCTCAAGCATATGCCATGCGCCCTAAGCATCTTAAAATGCGGGGGCGCAAACGTAATTTTATTCGTTTTCTGGGTTTAGTCCACGTTTTTAGCCCAAACCCAGTTAGAAACTGCACTATAAATACTAGCCTTCCTCATTCAGAATTTCTCATTCAGAATTGTGGCAGTTCAAGAGGAAGGCTACTTTGGAGCTTCTGGAGAGAATCTATCTTCTTCTTGATTTTCAAGGGTATGTTTTTATCTTTAGTAATTTGTTTTTAGTTACCATGTGTAAATAAATCTTTTTAGGTTAGAGTTCTAAGATGAACCTCTATATATTTTTGTTGGATATTTATTTATTATAATAAATCATTTGTTTTATTTATTTATTCTTTTGTTCGCTATTAAGTTTTATTAGGAAGTAGTTTTATTTCCATGAGAGGTGCAACCCTAGATTAGGTACTTAGGTTGTGACAGGGCCTAATATTGCTATCACTAACTGGATGCCTATATCTTGATATTTATATTCCTTTACTGATAACTATCTGTCTAGAAAGTAAGCGATTATTAACTAGCCAAAGATACCATAGGAATTGTTGACCCTAGACGTAGGTACTTAGTGGCTAAAACCCATTGAGTCAGGTGATGCCTTACCGAAGCTAGAAATTAACTGGTTAGTAATTAGGGAAACAAGTACCTAGTTGTCCGATCTAAGTTATAACCTAATAGAACCATTCTCTTGAAACCCTTAGTAAGGTAGAGGTAGACTAGGGTTTCCCGTTTATAGAACTACTAAGAAAGCGTAGAGAGATTGTGTTATTAGTGTCCTAAGGTTCATAGGTGGGTAGACCTAAGGGAACCTTGGACTTCATTTCCCTTGGAAACACTAGAAAGACAATTCAAGTTTATGTTTCAATTACTTTTGAATTAACAAGACCCCGCACGTAAAGATCATCGTGAAATTAACAGGTGAAATTAGTCATTGGAGGGATAGACCTAAGTAGGTACTCATTGGCTAAAACCCATTGAGTCAGTTGGTGCCTTACCTGAGTAGGAACGTCCCAACGGCCTCATCACTTGTATAGTCTACCTAAGATAAATAAACGCGACATTTATATTATTTATTATCCAACAGCATATATACATAGGGGATTCGAAGAATCCTAACCGGTGCTTACTTTTCTGCAACCAAAACAGGTAAACTTGCTCTGTTGCAAACAGATAAAAATTGCAACCTAACTTTTATACCGTCAAACTTACAAAAATAAGTAACAAGAATTGTTCGAACGAAAGGACAATCCTTGTGGATACGATACTTTACTTATCACTTTATTAAAAATTGCAACCTATCGTTGAGTTTCCTTCCTGCTGGTGTTTTGGTTATTGTTCCTTCTTTCTGGTCGTCCAAACTTCTGTGCGATTTCCCAACCTCTCACTCGTCGTTGATTTTTGGTCGGCGGCGTCCTTTAGGTATGCAAAGGGTTGTCTAGTTGTGGTGGATCTAGTCTCTGGATGATTGGATATTTTTCACCTCTGCGAAGAAAGACGATACAATGGTCCAGAGGGTGGCGTTGAAAAGGTGTTCGTGGTGGTGCTTGTGGTGGTTGATTTTGTGGCTTGTTTTGGTTTGTTTATGTTCGAGGTTGACCGATTTGCGTTGTTGGTCCAACTTTTCTCCGTCTTATGAATTTGGCATCGGAATAATGGTGAGACGAGTTTTTGGAAAGGTTTAGGTGTCTGCTCTGGTGGTTCGTGAGTTGAGGGGTGCCTTATTGATTTGTGTCGGGGGTCTGGTGGTCCGATCACTTTTGATTCGAGATTGGGAGCCAGTTTCTTTGACTCAAGTTCTTTTAGGCTTTTTTGGTGTCTCCTCCGACATATCGGAAGTTGAGTGGTGGTCGAATCTGGTCGTTTGAAGCAACAAATCATGGTCGATTGCTTTATTGAACTCTATTGTGGTATTGGAAAATTGACGATGTTGTTGATTTTTCGCTGGGTGTTTTGGTGTATTTTTATTTTTCTTTTTCTTTTTGGTGTAATACTTGGTATCTAATCCCCTATTTATATATAATATATTTTGCCATTCAAAAAATAAAAGAGGTGTAAATAATAAAGGACAATAAGTAAAAAGAGAACAAGTCTTGTTTAGTCACAAGCATTTAGACACACCATTTAAGCTACACAAAAACAAATTTATATTCTTTAGTTATTTTCTCTTTCTACTTTTTTTTTGGTTATGTATGTGTGTCTAAGTAGAGTGTTCAAATGTTTATGATCAGCAAGTATTTTTCGCAAAAAAAAAACGATGTATACATGCGATAGCCATTATGTATCCAAAAATATGTTAGTGCATTGAGATGTTCCACCAAGAGTCCAGGCCTTCCTTTGGTGCGCAACTCATCATTGTCTTCCAACAAGAGACAATCTTTCCAAACGTGGTGTTCCTTGTTTCGAATCTTGTGTATCATGTGATCTCCTGGTTGAATCCCACATGCACTTGTTCTTTGTCTGTCATAAAGCAATGGCTTGCTGGAACCTCCTTGGCATTGGTGACAATATTCAAGAGTTACTATATAGTACAAATTCTTTCCAACAAATGCTTTTTGATTTATTTTAAAAACTCCACTGTCATCAAAAACATCTAACAATTATGACCCTTTGGAGTTTATGGAAGAGTCGCAACTTACTACTTTGAGATGATAGTGACACACCCATTCTCACTGTCACTCGCGCCCAGGATGTCCTTCATGATTGGAGTTGTGTTCAAAAAGCCAAATATCCGACGCACCATGACAATCAGCCCCCTGCCTGGGGAAAGTCTCCCCATAGCTCAATCAAATGCAACGTCGAGGCATCTCTTCTCAATGGTAACTCGGTAATGTGCTACTGCTTATACTTTCGTGATTCTTCAGGCAATCTTCTCTTCGGTAAGTCTGGTTTCAAACTCTTGACGACCACCCTGTTAGAAGTTGAAACTATGGGTCTCTTGGAAGCTCTCACAAACTGGCAATTTCCAAAGGTCCGTACAATGTTGCTTTTGAAACCGACAGCAAACTTCTGGCTGATCTACTGGGAAACACCAATACTCCCCTTAATGAAGTTAGTGATTTCGTTTTGGAATGTAAGACTCTCTTGTTAAGTAATCCCGACTATGTAGTGTCATTTGTTATGAGGCAAGCAAATAGTGTGACTCACAACATTGCTAGAGTTGCTCTATCTAATCCTACCCCCCGTGTTTTTTATGATGTTCCTACTAGCTTCTACTCTCTTTTTATGAATGAAATGCAGTAAATTTGCCTTTACTAAAAAAAAAAACTTATTCAAGGAGGACTGTGCGGATAAAAATACGTATATACACGAAGGGGAAAAATATTTTAATAGTAGACATTAAATAGCTAAAAAGTTACTACTTGGTGAAATACAGCTGATAGTTAGACGAATACGTTCTAGTTTATTTAGCAATTGTAAATTTTAGGTGAATTAGGAATCAAAGGAATTTACTTTTTGGCAAGAGGAATCAAAGGAAGTTATCCATCAATTGTTAGCGTCTTTTCGGTGTTATTTTGTGAGTCTTTAAATGAATTTATGCATGTTTCGATTAAGAGAATCGTAAGTAATACTATTTATTATTTTTGTAAGTACTATTTATTATTTCTTTATATAATATCTAAATAAATAGTATTACTTACAAAAATAATAAATAGTATTACTTACACTTCTCTTAATGAAAACATGTACAAACTCGTCTAAAGATAACCTTGAAGGGATATATCAAGCAAAAAGTATCTTAAGTCAGTTGTTGATGAAGGAGATGTTTCACATCTTACGCATGGATGAAAATACGAAAGTAAATGATTAAATAAGTATTTTCAACGGTATTGAAGATGAAGAAAAAGCGTTAAGACTCATATGATCCCTTCCATCTTCCTCTGAGCATATTAAACATGTTTAGATGTATGGGAAGGAAACTCTATGCTTTGAAGATAATGATATTTTCTGCAAATTGAGAAGTGTGTCCTCGTAAAATTTCCGTGCAACCATGGCAATGGATGAATATTGCTAGTAGGTTAGTAAATGTGCAATGTTTGTTGTATGTCGGTAGTTGAAGAGCTTCCTACTAACATGGAAGTTGCATCATATATTTTCAACTTGATTTTCGGCATGTGAAAATTCTTGAAGTTGGTTTACCTTCAAGTGAAATATACTCTTAAGGTGGAGTATGATAGTTCTTTTTTGAACTATGATGGTCAATGAAGACAATGTATGAAAACTATTGGAGTTGTTTACCTTCAATTGACTATATTGCTTATGATGGAGTATGATTGTTCTTTTGTACTATGATTGTCCGCGATGACAATGGAAGCAAATGTATTATTTTCAATCAAGGTGAATATTGTTGGTGTTAGTTAAAAATAGACATGTTGAAGAAGTTTGATATTGCTTAAAATTATAAATGAATATGTAGTGCAAGACAAGCAAGGTTGTTTCTTGAAGTGCAAGACAAGTAGTTGGTTCATTCACTTGTTTACTTTCTTGTTCGACAAGTTTCTTGAAATGCAAAACAAGCAGAGTAATGTCTATGTATAGACTCTATTTCATTGTTACAAAATGCATAAACATTTTAAGTTTATACCTGCCTCTTTTTCTTTCTCTTATACTCTTGTGTTAGAGTGTTGTGCGAGGTAGGTTGGATATTATCTTTGGAGAGCGTGGGTGTATTGAGGTTGTGGGATAGTTAAGGATAGTCGATGTGTTGTAACAATTATTACATAGTGTTATCCTCCACTTGTCTTTAGACAATTTTCATGGTTTTTTCTCCGATTTTGGAGTTTCCATGTTATATTCTTGTGTTATTTTTTTGTCCTTTTATCCAACATTTAAAATGAAGCTCCTCTACCTTAATATTCTTGTGTTATATTCTTGTGTTATCTTTTCGAGGATTCAAAATCTCTAACTTCTCAAAGTGAACAGTCATATCAAAAGTGTGTAGAAGAAATTTAAAGAAGCAGTACTCAAGAGAATTTCAACTTTTAAGATTCAAATAATATAAGAAACTAGCAAGAACAGTTTTCAAGGTGGTTGGTTATCACTTGCACTCGTGCAATATAGGACTTAGTTTATTTTTTCTCGATAAACAGTAAAATTAAAGTTGATGTAAAGGAGTTCATTTTCATTCCAAAAACTTGTCTACTAGATAACACATCCTCCTCCCACATAAGATAATACATCTTTCTCGTTGTTTATTCGAAAATTGTTTGTAACTCACCTTTAATTATAATATAGTAACATTTTCTTATACTTTTATCTTTGATTTGGCATTTTTACATTTGTTCGTTCTTCTTCTTACCTTCATTGCTTCGTTTATTTTACGATCACGTGTTTCTTGCATCCCAAACTAAAGTTTGTAACCATATACCTATTAACTATGAACCCATTAAGAATATAACGTGTGTCTTAAATTGATTATTCAGGTTCATTTGTTGAAAGGATATATTAAGAACCCATTAACCATATATTTATGCATCACTAACAACTTTGTCTATGGAGTGTGATATGTACTGATTTATGTCTGACTTAAGATAAAAATGATCATGTTGAATAGTATCTCTCTTATTTCTTCGATAATTTGTCCTTCCGGGGATGGAATCACTCAAATTTGACACTCATTTCTCAAAAAATATTGTAGGAATATTTGGCATGTAAAGGCGTGAGTTTGAACCCACTTGCAATCTCTATTTTCTTAATTGGTGTTTAATATGTGTGAAATTAGCCACTAAAAAATAATACGTAAATGATGCATGTAAATTGCATAAACTTTACACGTTTTGTATTTATTGGTGATGGTGATCAGTAAGTAAGTGGTGAGCGCAATTTTGAAAAAGGAGGTAGCTAGCTTATTTGGATGCGATGAAGCCAGCATAAATGGCAGCTGTGATATTTATAAAACTAAAACAATTTGTTTTGTAGCTCAATTCTTATTGGTATTACTAATTAACTTATAATTTTTGTCCAGCTTAAATGTTTATATTCAATTATTCACCTAATTCTTTTGAGTCAATGACAAAAAGATCCAGCTTATTATATAAACCCCTCTAAAAAAAACCTCATGTGTACATAGTCATGATTAAGTGGATAATCTTGGACCAATCTTACAAATAAAATAATAATAAAAAAGAGAGAAATAGTGGGTTCAGTTGGGTGGTCTTCAACCTGTGGTGTGACCTCATGAGTAAATCCAAATGCACAAATAAGAGACTTCTAGGCCTTTCTATCTAGAATGAAATTAATGCACTAACTACTTATGCACTTCCAAACAAAAATGACATATGTGCTGACGAGACAAACATGCCAGATCCCACACAGCACACCAAAACGTTGTGATCCATGCACATTAATATGTAATACATATATTTCAATTATTTCACAGTCTTTTGAATCTAATCGTGGATTTGGTTCTTCAGTGGAGTAAATAGATTTTGAATTCATTTGTTTTTATGTAAATTTACGAAAAAGTTTGAGTTGACAAATTCCGACCACCACAAAAAAAAACTACAAATTATAAAAGACTTTTTTATGATGAAAAGGTCATGTGGTATTCAATCAAGACTTTTGTTTAAATTACAAAAGTCTAATAGTATCCTATAAAATCTTATGATTTAAATTCTTTAAAATTCCAATTACAAATTTTTATAGTCTTTTAAAATCTTAAAAGTCATTAAAATCTTTCAAAGTCTTTTAAAATTCACAAGATTTTTTTATACAAAAATTATCTTTTAAAATCCTAATCCAATACATCCACTAAAAGTGTATGTTTGATTTTGTTGTGACTATAATTGATTATATAAAATTGATTTCGAATAAAAGATATTTGAATGTAAAATAATTTATGTTTGAATTCATTCATGTGAAAGAGGATTTAAATGTAAATTTAAGGCTAAAGTTGGTTGTAGAAGATAAAAACTACACAAATTATAAAGTCTTTTGTTAGGTTGGGGGAGGGAAGTAGTGCTTGGTGGTGGAGGATAAGATTGTTGGCTTGGGAGGAAGAGTTGATGCTCGAGTGTTGTGTTATTTTATCACCCATTGTTTTGCAGGTTAATGTCAACGACATGTGAATTTGGAAACTTTACGTCTCTTCCAAATACATATTACTAGTGTTTACAACCTTCTTACTTCAAGGGATGCCTCTTTACCTCATGATCATACTACGTTTCTTTTGTCATAAAAAGATTCCTTTAAAAGTCAACATTTTGGCTTGGCGACTACTTCGCAACCGACTACCTGCATCGACAACTTAGTTAGGAGAAGGGTTTTTCTACCGAACACTCTTTATTGTTCAAGTGGATGTGGCTCTTTAGAAGATATTGATCATCTCTTTCTGACTTGTGACTTTTTTTGTCAAATTTGGTATGAAATCTTCAAGTGGGTTAGGCTTTGTTACAGTCAAGCCAACTCATGTTAAAGATCACTTACTTCAATTCAGATCGTTGGTCGGTTTCTCTAAAAACATATGCAATGTTTTCTACTTGATTTGACTCTCTTGTGTTTGGACTGTTTGGCGTGACAGGAATGCTAGAATTATTAAATATCAAGGGGCCTCTATTCATCACCTTTTAGACAAAATTAAACTGCAATCCTATTGATGGTTGAAGGCAGATCTTCCTAATTTTGTTTTCAATTACCACGTGTGGTGGCTTAATCCCCTCTTGTGTTTGAGAGTTGTTCTTTACTTTCAATTGCCTTTTGGTATTTTCTGCTGCTTGTTCACGCAACTTTTCACTTGTTTTTCCTTTGGTTATAACGGTTAAATTTTCATTAGTTCTCTTTTGACACTTCTTATGCTAGGACTAGGTTTCTTGGTTATTATAACTCATTTTAGCTTATATAATTTCTTTGAAATTCAAATTACAAAATATGATTATAGGCTTAACTTAGATCCAGATAATTTTGAATAGGACGTGGATGGTTTTCACTCTAACGTGTAAAAATTTGAAGGAATTTGGTGATATGTTGCATACACCAAATTGTAAATCTATTTTGTTTCTTTTTATCAAAACTTTAATGTTGAATTTGATATAAAAGAAGTAAATGAGATTGATTACGCTCTTGCTAAATTAATCGCCATCCTTTTAAGTAGTGTCCAAATTGGGGTTATGCTCCAAATTATATTGCGCATATCTCAATTAATGAAATCTTAGAATCACTATTTAGTAAAAGAAAATAAAAATTTTAAAAGTCATTAAAATCTTACACAATTTTTTGAAATCTAGAATATTTTTTATACAAAAATTATCTTTTAAAATCCTAATCAATCCATCCCTACAAAAAAATCTAATCAATCCAACCAAACAATTGAGTTCAAGTGATTAATAAGTTTCACGAATGATGAAAGCTTGGGAGAACCCTATTTCAATTCTTAGGTGGAACAATTCTTGATCATACTATCCATATATCATGGTCGAATTTCAGGTTTCTAGAGCCATTTTCTGTATTAACCAGAGAGTTAAAGAAAAAAAATAAAATCCTAATCAAACCAATACACCCCCACAACACAAGTATCATATTTTAAGGTAGAAGTCCTAAATTTCATATTCAAGTTAAAATAAATTATGAAGACCAAAATGATTATCACACAAAATCTAATTATGTCAGACAAAATTTTATGCATTCATAATTATTATTTTTCTTCTAAAAAAATGAACCCAAACATATATTTTTTTTATTGGGATTTATAAGCAGATGGTGGAAAATGAATGTGTTTACTGTTTTGCACACAAAAGTAAGATGCTAGTTATTATGAGATGGTGGAAAATGTCATACCGCTTTTATAGGTGTCAATTCTGCCATAATGGTTAACTTTAATTACTACAATAATGTTAGGCTTCTTTTAAATGTTGATTTGATCAAAAGGATTACTTTATGAAGGATTACTTTTCAATGTTGTAAAAAATCTTCCGTATATATTGATGAATAACTACATAATGAACAAATTTGATGACGAAAAATCACAGAATCAAGGCTCATTGATTAATGCATTTGAAACTAGACACTTTCTAGCTGATATTTCATGGAGTATTTCTTAATTAGTCGTTGATTATTTTTCTGTTATTCTGTATCCATGGTTGCAACTTGGAAGGGACAATTATATTTTACTACAATAAATTGTTTTGAGATTTTGTGAATATCTATAAAAAAAAATTGACGCAACGAATATCTATAATTCTAACAAGTAGGTCTATTTGATAATCATGAGAATATACTTTTTTAAGCAAAACTTAGAGTGCAAAAGCAGTAAACCGTAGCAATGACTTATGTTATGTTTGATTTTGATTATTATTTCTGCAATCCTCTTCCTTGTTTAACCGTTGTCTTCTAGTTTTTTTTCTCTTTTTTGTTGTTGGGTGATTCTTGTATGTAATTTTGTTTTTGATTAGTCGTTCTGATACATCTTATGATGGAGGGACTTATTCTTAATTTTAAAAGTATAATTTTTCGAAAAACCAATTGTAACAATAAAAACCTTAATAAGAATATTCAATACAATAAAACTATGGTGAAGGAAAAAAAATTAGTGAAGATCAATAAAGCTACAAAGGGCAAATTCATAACCTAATTGTTAAACAAAGTCAAGAAGACCAAATTTGTTACAAAATAATTATTCTCAGAAAGAGAGTCCCACCAAATAAAATTATATCAAAAGATTTAAAATTCATGACCATTTGTTGCAAATCACATTCCAAACAAAGGTTAATTATTGTTTTTCTTTTTTTTTAAGAGCCAAAGGTTAAATTTAAATCACCTATTTTTTAAGGGTAAAGGAGAAAATTATTTTCATATCATATATATGGTTGTTTCTAACTCATGAGCTCCCACCCTGTGATAAGCACATGCTCGAGAGACGGGGTATGATAAATACTAGCTAGTGAGGATAAAATAGATCACCAACTCATCTCGAACCGTCCCACTGAGTTAATAACTTGTCTGAAAAAGGGTGGAACCGGTAGCGATATAGGGTTGAAAATCTTACTTCACGGCTGTTTTATTGGAAATTGATGGGTTGACAACTAACTCGTCAATGGTTTTTTTTTTCTTTCTAAATTATTAATTAAAAACTTCAAAAAACAATGTAAAAAGTATAAAAATATACAAATATAAAGTCAATTTATGAAAATCTAAATATATAACTAATGACTCCGCTAAAAATATAAAAATTATGATTCAAATATATAAATTACATCATTTAAAAATGTATAATAAATCAACAATACATCAAAAATAAAAATTTAATGAGTTATCAATTGAGTAATTGTTAAAATCATGAGGCTAAAATCATGAAACAAAAGCGATTGAATATGATGAATGTTTTTTACCTCTACTCTATTGAGAAGAAAATTAGAAAATTCATCGTTGTAATTTGTAAATAAAAAGAAGTGAAAAAGGTTAAACAGGTCCACTTCATTTTGTCATCCCTAACATGTATGTATGTATATATTTGTATTAAATATTCTCTTATATTTTATTATTCTTTGTGATATTTGTAAAATGTAAACTCAAATTGATTAACTTATTTTTCAGCTTTTTGTTTTAAATTACAATTTTTCACCGAGACAGCTAGTGAGCTCTTATTGATAATTTGAATAGGTAAAACCAAACTTACTTTAATTATGAGTTTTGAAGATTTCATTTAAGTTATTATTTCAACAGGTTGATAGATAAAAATATCTACATTTAATTTAATCTAATACATGTAATAATATTTTTAAAATTTATTTGAACAGTCTATCTATTAATAATATATCTTTTAGATAACTATTTATAATATTTAAAACACAATCTTAATTTATTTCATTTTTTAGTATTTAATTTCGATTATTATTTTAACAAGGGAAATAACACAACTTCATTAGTTTTAATCTAATATACATTTTTACAAAATTCTAGAACAATTATATCATCTTTTTTTTTTTTTACTAAAGGACCATCTATGTTTTTTTTATAAGTTTTTTTTTTGTTACAAAGCAAATGAAAGATAAAAAGGAAAAACAAGAAAGAAAAAACAAAGACTAAACTCTAGGAAAGAAAGTACTAGCAGCATCCAACTTTAGAAGGTGCAACAAATCTTCCGGAGGTGAGACATGGATAGAAAAATTAGAAACTTTTGAAGCTCCAAGTTTGGTCATAAAGTTCGCACGGTGATTTCCCTCTCTAAGAGTGTGACAAATTGTATCAAGTCCTTCATGTCTTGAATCAATACTGCATAGATATGAAAACGCAAGGTCAGCCCTTTGATAAGATTAATACTGAGTAAAGAGTCAGAGTAGCAAATAATCTCTTCGATATTCAAGCTTCTGGCCAAAGAGAGCCCCTGGTAGATAGCATATAATTCGGCAAGCAGAATGTCAGAAGATCCTTGGATGTAACCCGAGAAACCTGACAAATAAAAACCAACACTAGTTCTAATGATTCCACCAAATCTGGCTCTAACCGAGAGATCGAGACAACTACCATCAACATTAAGAATGAAACAAGAATGGTTATCACAAATCCACTTAATAAATTTATCTATTTGCACACCATTAGAATTCGGAGTGAAGCAAATTTTAAAGTTTTCTACCATGTTGTGGATGTTGTAAGAGAGACGGTGAAGGGACCAAGTCTCATTGTTAAAACACATTTGATTTCCGTGACGCCAAGCCCACCATAAACATGCAGCAAAAATGAAGGAATTGGATCTTGTCGAACCATCCTTAAGCCAATCACTCACTTCCATGGTTGAGAAGAAATCTGGATCGAAGAAGCCAAGTAAGTGCCAAATGTTTTTGGAGAAGGTAAAATCACGCACACGGTGAAGGAAAGACTCGTCTTCAATACCACAACGAGTGCAAATTGCAGAGGGGGGCGAATTCCTATGATTCAACAGTAAAGAGTGTAGGGACAGGGTTGTCACAAGCCAACCAATAAAGAAACTTGAACTTTTCTGGAAGCTTTAATTTTCAAATCTAGGACCAAGAAGTAGTAGGGGTAGAAAGATTTATCGGATTTGCATGAGACAACAACCAAGAATAACCACTTTTGGTGGTGTAGGTACCATGTTTGTTTGATTTCCAAATGAAAGCATCTTCGACGGAAGCATTGAAATTAATGTGAATGTTGTTGATGACATCGAAAGCCGAAGGAGAGAGTTAAGTGTATAAACCTTAAGTGTGAGGGCCAATTGTAGAGAGCACATCTTTGACAGTCAAGTGCAAATCATGGATATCAATGAAGGGAACTAAAGTTCCTATGAACCCAAGAGAGCTCCACAAAAGGAGGAGTTTCCCGGTCCAGCGCGCCAAGTGAAACAATCTTTGAGGACATTTTTAGCATGAATAATAGTGGACCAAGTGGGCGAGTCACTAGGACGGGAGGTTGCATGAAGAATATTAGAGACAGCAACATACCTGTTGGAGAAGAGATCAACCCAAAGTTGTGAAGTAAATCTCAAACTAGTTTTCCCAAGAGAAAAATGTAAGTTTCCCTAGTAGTTATGATGCCTAAACCGCCTTGATGCTTTGGGCGGACAATTTTTTTCCAGCCTACCAAGTGAATACCTTTATTGTTTGAATCTTTCCAAATAAAGTTCTGGGTGGTTTGGTCAATGCTATCACAAATACTTTGATGGAGCCAGGCTATCTGCATGTAGTAGGAATGGATGGAGGAAAGAACAAATGAAGTAAGAGCTCATCTACCCGATTTATTTAACAACTTGTTCTTCCAAGAAGCTAGTCCCGTTTGCATTTTTTCAATGATAAAAAGGAAATCACTTCTCTTAGCTCTCCCTTTGAGCATCGGACAACCCAAATATTTATCCAGAGAAGTAGTGTTGTGAATGCCAGATATGGAAGAAAGTCTGTTGAATTTAGCCTGAGGGGTACCTATTGAGTAGAAATCACGAGACTTGGACAAATTAATTTTCAACCTTGACACCCCACTGAAGCACTTAAACAAGTCGGTGATGAATCTGAGTTAAGATTTTTTTTTCTTTTGTAAAAAGGAGGACGTCATCCGCAAAAAGGAGATGAGGTAGACGAGGACCGTTGTTAGTGATTTAAATGGGGTACCAAGCACCTTGAAGAACATCTTTGTTGATAGCAATGGAAATTTTTTCCTTACAAAAAAAAAAAAAAAAAAAAAAAAAAGGACATAGGGGGTCCCCCTGTCTTAGGCCATGAGATGGTTTGAAAGACGACACTTTGTTACCATTCTAAAGAATAGAGAAAGTGGATAAAGTAACACAGTGCATGATCATCTTAATTCTTATGGCTGGGAATCTAAATTCTTCGAGAGGAGGAAATCCCAGTTGACATTATCAAAAGCTTTCTCTAGGTCCAACTTGAAAGTCACATAACCCTTTTTCTTCTTAGATCTTCTTATATAATGAATAATTTCCTGCAAAAAAACGACATTATCAGAAATACCTCGACCTGAAAGGAAGCAACTTTGGTAAGGGCCAATAATAGTATCCAAGATTGGACGAAGTCGGTGGACCCAAACTTTTGTGATAATCTTGTAAACAATGTTGCATATGATGATAGGTCTAAAATTCTTATATGCGTTAGGAGGTTCAATTTTTGGAATGAGAGAAATCAGAGTGTCAGAGAGTGCAGGATCAAAATAACCTGTGCGGAAGGCTATTTTGACCCACTGGAAAATGTCTTCACCTACTAAATACCAATATTTCTTGCAGAAAATACATTGAAAGCCATCTGGACCAGGAGCTTTAAAAGGTTTCATATAGTTCAGGGATACAAACACTCCCGCCTTAGTGATAGGAGAGGTTAAAGAATTTTTTTCCACTTTAATCTATGGTTGGATGGTTACCTTAAAAAAAATTGGTGGTTGTTACTTTGCTGGTTGTTGTAGAAAAGATTTTTGAAGAACCTCTGCGCCTCATTTTGAAGAATGGCACTATCATTTGATCAAACTCCGATGGGAAGTTAAAGTCTATGAATTCTATTTCTCTTTCTTCTAATGATTGTTTAGGCATGACAGAAAGAGTTGTTTTAGTCGCCAAATTTAACTCATTGTTCTCTGGACTTTTGGAACCAATGCATTTCTTTTTGGAAGAGGATGTGATTGTACTCATTTTGAAGCTCTTTTACCAAAAGTTCATGATGAAGGCAATCTACTCTATCAAGGTATTTTTGAACGCCCTTCAGTCCTCTTTCAACATGCTTTTTCCGTTTAAAAATGTTACCAAAGACCTCATGGTTGAAAATGATTGAATGCTCCCTAACTTTGTTTAAGGCAGATGTGGGATTATGGTTAGAAGAATTCCATGTTGGGGTAACTAAATCAAAGTATGCTTCATGATTAATCTAGGAGGCCTCAAAACGAAAAGGTATGGGCCCTCTAGCTAAAGGAAGACCACCAAAGCGAAGGAGGATGGGGTTGTGATCAGAGTGAAGTCTCCACAGAACCTCTACGAAGACCTCATGAAAAGATATGCGCCAATCCATATTAGATAAACCTCTATCAAACTTTTTGGAAAGAATTTAGTGACCATTATGATTGCGGTGCCAAGTGTAGTGACCACCGGTTGTTGTAAGATCAAGCAAATTACAATTATTCATAAAATTTGCAAAAAATGGCAGCTTTGGAATGTTGGAAAATTCCCCCCCCCCCCCCATTGATGACTGGGTCCTGTAATGAAATCACCTATAAGTTAAGAGTATTAACATGCACCAAGATGAATGAGTTGCATGTACACTCAAATAATATTTTAAAAAAGGAAAAATTACAACAACAACAAAAAAAATATGAGGGGACATAAAACCTAACCGTGTAAGTCCACACAAAATGTAGGTCAACCCAAATGAAAAATACACACATTTATAACTAAACAAACGGATGCAACGTCTACTTAATCCTTACAAGCACAAACCAGAGGTCTATACTGGTGAAGAGATCAACCGTCAACATGGAATGACTCCAATAAGCAACAACTCCCTGCAACATGAAAACAAGTACAACAACTTTTTCAAGCCATGTAATCCAAGATCTAATAATGACGAGGATATCTACCAGTCTGGAATCAATCATTGTGACTGATACAAATATTAAGGTGGCATCGGTATGAAACCTACATATTTCAACTCAAAGAACGGGAATACAAACCGAGTACTTTTTCAGTCTGTCAAATAACAACCCTAATGGATTGAGTCCACAACACAAACTCATTAACTGAAAATAGCACCATTGTGAACCAACAAACAATTGCAGCGACAATTTTTGAAAGCAGCCAAAACGAGGGAGGCTCTCATGAAAATACCCTTAAGGAGGGTTTTGAAAGGAACCATAACAAACAACCACACAAGATTCAAGAAGAACTCATGAGTGGCTCAACAGTCACCGACACGACCACATATGAGTAGAGAATGAGAAACGGGGTTGATGCACCTCTCACTCCAATACATAATCGACGAGATTAAAACGACTCATATACATCACATGGACGCAACGTACAAGATTGAAGACGCGCCACTTGTGTGCAGAAACAAATTGTGGAAACACCAATAATTAATTTTCACGGCAACTCCAAAAAGGGGTTTGATGGTGGTGTTTCCACAAAGACATCACACACACCACCATTGCTAGAAGCTACATTTTGATGATTTTCGAGTGGACTAGGCAGGAGGAAGATGGTTGGTGGCAACAGCGGTTAGGTTTAGGAGATGAGAGAGAACAAAGCGTCAATCTCTTTTTCAACCATCTATATTATTTATTAACAATATATGTGTGTGTTTTGTTTAAAAAGTTAAATGATATTTTTTTACAAGTTAACCCTACAAGTTGGTTTGGTTGAGAAGGTTTGAGACCTACAAGTGTACTCTTCTTTAGATCTCAAGTTTGAATCTCCTTAAAACTAACAATTCTTATGTTGGACCCATTCAAAGAGTTTTGCTTTAATTTTAATCGGACCTCCGATAATGGACAATGAGATTAGTCCTACGGATTAGTTTGTTATTAGAGAAATATAAAATTTCCAATTTTTTTATAATAAGTTATAAGTATATAAAATTTATTTCAAACATACACAAAAAATTAAAGTGGGGTACTTTGCTAGTTTTCCTTGAAAAATCTCGATAGCCCATTCACACATCTCATATCTTGTTTGACCCGAATTAGGGTTTTTATCACGTAAGGTAAGCAAGACATTCTTATTTTTCTAATATAATAACAGTAATTCATAAATATAGCTAACTGCACTATTTATCAAGTCACCCAAAAAAAACCCTTCATCCCTCAAAAGAGCGGGGTGATTTACGATATTTTTGGTCTGAAAGAACCTCGTAATATAGTTTTTTTTCCTTCTCCTTTTATCTAAATAAATGATTTTCACAAAGACTTGATTTCTTTTGTGTGTTTTGGTTGTGGTTTCGTCGTATAAATGTGACGGTGCTACTTTGTTCGTTGTTTTGATACAATGTTATTAGCTTTTCCGTATCGTTGCATTGTTCATTCGGTTCAGATTTTCTTCGCTTGATGTTTATTACAAATTCAAACAATGAATTTGATGTCTTTAATATTACAGATCTAAAAGAACTACTACGAAAAGCAAATTTAGGGAGGAAAATTAGTTGCGGAGAAAATAAAATCTCTCACAAATTCTTTAGTTGCAAAATTTAATGATAAAATTAGAGAGAGAATTCATGTTTTCACTCATTAAATTTCTCTCACTAATTTTTATTTTTTTAGTAGTGAACTATAAATATTCTGACCATTTTTATTTTGTCAGATTTATAGCCATTTTACCGCTTTTGCTATAGATATGGATGTGTGAGGTTTGACAAAAAAAAAATGGATGTGTGAGGTTGTTCACATATGATCACTTTGATTTTAGGGACTTTGAAATTATAATGAATGGGTATTTGTTTTTAGAGTTTGTCTAACATGTGCAACATTGCATATGTTAAAGTTACTAAAAATAGTAAATTTTTATTGAAAATAAATAATTATTTATTAAAAAGTTATGTATTTAATACAAAATATACAAGTTTCAATACAAAGTTACTATTTAAAACTTCTTAACATTTGCAAATTTGCACATGATAGAAAAACCCTTGTTTTTAATTAAAAAAAAAACAGAAGTCACCAAAAAAAAACGCACTATAATTATCATGCTTGTAATGACGTAATTACAAATAATGTTCATTTCCCTATCCTTGAAATGATTAGTTGGTACATTTTTTTAGCCCAAAATTAAAATGATTGGCTTATTGTTTTGTCTTCATGTAAAAGCAGAATTTGAAAGCTCCACGTAATCATTTGTCATTATTTTGTGGATTATATTATTGGAACGCATAAACGTTTTGTCGCTTGCAAAGTAGAATATTTTTTAAATTACTTCATATTTCTGTTGCTAATAGACCCATTAAACCTAATTTGGATTATTCAATTATTTTTCTTATCTTATTAATTTTGAGCTCAGCCATATTAAAATTCTGGGGCTAATACATACCGTATGGATAACAAACAAATACAGATATACAACAAAGGAAAAAACATTTGTTGGCTATTTAGCTTTTGGCTTTTTACTAAGAGTGTAGTTTTTTATTTTTTATTTTTATAGATAGACGAAATGGTAAAGCCATTATAAACTCACACATAAATAGAGGTACCGGAGTTCGAACCCCGATCATGGCATTCGGCCTAACAATTTCGACATTTTATCAGTTGAGTTAAGACTTCTGGATACCAAGAGTGTAGTTTAATTTAACTATCACATGATATATACACTTGCTTGATTAGTACATATACTTTTAGACAGACATTTAACTGCACACTAAAGCAGTCAACGCTCAATAGAAACCAAACTTTCTTTCCCTCTCAAACCCCAATTAATTAGTATAATTAGTTTTTTTTTAACAGCCAATATTATTGCAAGCTCTCAAACCCCTCAAGAAGTATAATTAGTATAATTAGATGTTGAAATATGCAAATAATCCTTGCAAATATTTTTATTTTCCTGGAAAAATGTTTATTTTGTTTTAGTCATTGCAAGCATACAATTTCATTTGGTTTAGTCAATGTAAAATTTATTCATATTGAAATTTTTCTATAGCATATGTTAAATATTTGGTTCTAGTCCAGTAGTCCCGACAATGACTAATTTGAAGAGAATCAAATTTTGCAATAACCAAAACAAAATACGAAAGACTAAAAACAAAATCATTTTCCATGATTTAAAACCAAAAAAAGTGTTTATTTGCGGTGACTAAAATTATAGTCATATATATTAAAATGAAGCATGGAGAGAGTCGTATTCTCATGATTTAGAATAGTTTAATTAATTCATTAAAATTCTGCACTAGTTAATTCACTTGGAAAATATATTTTTCTTAAGGTATAAACTGAGTTCATATGCTAAGGGCATGCATGCTGATGAATCTGCTCACGCCTAAACTGCATGCGTGCTCCGTACCATGACGTTTTTTTTTTATATTTTTTGAAAGACCATGACGTTTATTTATATATATTATAAATTATTGCAATGATTTTCTTTCCAAAAAACAAATTATTGCAATGATAATATAATTAAATTGTAAAGTAATTTTCAAAAAATAATTAAATAGATATCAAAAAAAAAAAATTCTTTTGGAGTTTTAGCATGCATGTCACTTTGATCTCTACGGCAGTTAGAGAGTTGTTGCAGCTCAGGAACTAGATCAAAAAGTCTTGCCAGTTTTTAAATGTGGTATTAATTATTATTTTTTAATTATATCATCTAATTAATATTACTTTAACACCCCAAACACAATTAATAATAATAATAATAATAATTTTCTATTTTCCAAAATATACAATAAACGTCTTTAAAAAAAATATAGACAATAAACACGACCAACAAAATGTAACACTACATTATAGTTACATTAGGCAAGTCACACACTAACTAGCCACTCTTATTTTGCCTCTTGGAGAAGTAAAAAGGGCAGGATTTCATTTTTGCCGCTACTTTATTTTCTAGTACACGGTTCCACCGATTAACGAATATCTCAGACAAAGAATTTTCATCCTTTTTTGGGAAGAATCATGCATGATAGCCTATCCAAATTAGAAAAATACCATACACGTCTAGACGTATTGCATTTTTTTTCTTTCTAAATGGCAAATATTATTTTCGTCGAGTTTATGCAAGGCGCACAATCACTCGTGGATGGAAAAAATACAAAGGTACCGATTAAACAACGGAAAGCACCCAACAACAACTCCTTGCAAGAAAGAGAGATTGTGTATGCACGGTTGGTGTTCGAATCCGACAACCCACTTATTTAATTATAAGGTGAATTTTTAGTTACTAAATTATTTAATAAAAAAAATATATAAAATTGCAAATGATTGACCAATGAATTCAATTCGTTGGTGATCTAATCAAACTTTATCTATACCTGATCGAACTCTAAACTACTAGGATCCTTTTTTCTTAAAAATGGAAGAGTTAACATCAAAAAATAAATTGAATTTGGTTTGTTTTTTTAAAGAAAATTGAATTTAGTTTATATATACCATAAATATAAAGATTTACATACTACTTCCTTCGAATTTTATTGTATGTCATTTAAAAAGAAGAAAAATTAATGATGTCTTTTCTATCATTGTGTTTACTATTTATTACTCTTTTTTTTTTGCAATTCTTTTAAAAAAAGTTCGTATATCTTGAATAAAGAATAATTTTATAATAACATTCATAATTCTTTCTCATATGTAACCAAAAAAAAAAAAATTCTTTCTCATACAAATTAATTTGTTTCTTACTTTGATGAAATTGACAATAAAATACAATGCGGATGGAGTATTTCTTAATTTGTGGGAAATTGTAAAAGCTTAGGGTGGAGTGGGTATTTTATAGATGATTTGTTTGGTTCAATGGATGACAGCGGAGGGGATGAATTTTAGCAGAGGGATGGAAAAGAGAAGGGAGAGTAGGAGAGTTATATATATGTTTGATTCAAAAGAGTATAGAGAGGAGGAAAGGGAATTTATGTTTGGTTCATATAAGAATGGAAAGATATTTTAAAACTAAATTATTTTTTTCCCTCAAGAATCTCATAATTTTAAAATTATTCACTTCAAAAACAATTAAGCATAATAACAATTCAAAACAGTCTTGATGATTCATCTAACTCATAAAATGTTTATCAGAACGTTTTTATTGAAGGAATAGTATTATACATAACATATTACTCCCTCCGTTTCTAATTATAAGTAAATTTGATTTTTTAGGTTCATTTAATTAATGATGTATGTGATCCATAATATGAACCACATATATCATTAATTGAATGAACCTAAAAATTTAAATTTGTTTATAATTAGAAACGGAGGGAGTATTTGCAAACAAGAACAAAAGAATAGAATAGATGAAAAAAAGAAAAGAATACATAGGAAGAAAAAAAGAATAGACGCGTAAAAAAGAAATCCTAACAAAAAATAAATGCATAAGATACTAAATTAACGTAAAAAATGCAGGAAAGAACTTGATAAAAAATGCAGGCAAGAATTGGATACCTATCCAAACCCACTTCGAACCCACTTCGATTTGACGGATTTTCTCCGTTTTGATTGAGTTTGGATATGTATTTGTGTTTTCCCCAATTTTAAAATTTGGGTAAGGGACGAATAACAGGGATATAAGTATTTACCTAAACCCATACCAAAACTAATTCCCAAATGTCAAAATAACTTTATTACCTCCTTATTACTCCTTTTATTTGGAATGTCATGTTATTTAGCTTGATAATTGCCATATTACAAATATTGTCATTGATATTTAAAGGAGCAACCAAATTATTTGGTTAATGAAATGTTAAGTTAAACATAGTGTTGGTAATGCATTACAAAATTGTCCTCAGGTTGAAAATTACTTCTTTTTCTATTTAAAAAAAAAAATCACTGCGATTACGGGAATGAGATATGGATACTCGAACCCGTCAGAAACGGGGATGAGATTCAATTTATCATCCCCGTTGAGTATGGGTATGGTAACATGCAAGTGTATGACAATCACGGATGGAAAATTGAAGATAAAACTCGTCCCTATCCCGCCCATTGTCACACACTTCTCTTTGGTCAATAGCGTCTTTACGCATTTCTTAAAATGTGCGTTTTACCAACTTAATTAAATCCTCTAAATTAACAACACCTTCAAAGAAAGGCCAATAACAATGAAATAAGATACGGCAAATTAAGACAAGAAAGAGAGAAAGCATTAGAGTACTGGACCTAGCAAGGGGCCTCTCATAAAAGTCATGAAATTATATGAGTGGTTAATTGATAAAGAAGAAAGACGATAAAAGTGATATAGTTCTGTCTAAGTAAATGCTCCATTATTCACAGGACCACAAATCACACTCACACGCTAAGGCATTGTAATGTATGGTACAGAAATCAGTAATGAATCACAAATTTGAATTGTACTACGAGCTAATAAATTTTCAGGTAAGCCCTGTTCTAGTTAGGAGCTAGCTCATGACCAACGCCGTATGTAGTGTGTACTATAATTCCACATTATCGTTTGAATAATTCAAATGAATTGATATTGTCGACATTATTAGGTTAGAAATTTTATGCAATTCTTGGTGTTCAAACCCGAAATTCTTCTTGCGTGTGCAAATATTTAAGTATTGTCATCGTGAGTTAAACTCAGTTTGTAGGGACAATATATAATATATGTAAGGTCTGAGGTTCGAACCCCGGTCACCACAAAATAAAATTAAGCGTTGATTGTCACTTTATATATAGAAGAAAAAAAATTCACATGTTCAATTGGTTTAATTTCTGTTGGATGTATTTATATTTTTTGTCGTCCTCATCTTACAAGTTATGTTTTAAAAATCATTTTTGTTAAAAATAAATTTTATGTTAAAAATAAATATTTATCATTTATGAAATCCTTAACATGTGCTCTAAGGACACAAGTTAGCATGACGATTTTCATATTACCTTTTTAAGAAATCATTTTTAATATAAGAAAGACAAAATCCTTGTTCATGGTGTCTATGCTCTTTTAACTATATATATGTTAATGAAAAACTAATTTAACATGTATAGTTTTCAACTTTTATGTTTTCACAACATTTTTTTATGTTTTTTTTTTAAATCTCTAAGTTATTTTGACTATATACTCGTTTCACAAAATTCCGACGTACTTAACAATTTAACGTGAAATTTCGCAATAACTATTTTTTTTACAGGAGAAACATGAATATTTGTTCGCAAAATGGTCTACCATCGTGAAATATGTGTTAAAGAGTGTGTACGGATTTTTAAAATATAGAAAGTTTGGTTGATAATTGCATGACATAATAAAAGTAATGGACAAGTTGGGGAGAAAAAATATAGAAAAACTACATAAAAGGACAGGGCAATGCTTTATATATTTTGGCATCTTTTGTGTGTGGGAACTGGGACAATTCTTGAAACTAGATTATTCAAAATTATCAAAAAGTTTATCTCGAGAAAATAATATGATTTATTCGTTGGACTAGGAATTAATGCATTATTGGTCCTAGCGTTAGAGATTAGGCGTTGGCCCGCCTGTCCCGTTGAAATCTCTTCAATGTCACAGACGTTGCTTCGTGTTGTTGAAATGTGTACTGCCATATATGTAAAGTACAGTAATTGTAATACCACTGTACTTCAGATGAATTTTTTTTGATAAATTCATATGAAATTTCTTTTTTGATAAATTCAGATGAAATTTCTTATGGACGTGGTTAACTAGCCTAGTAATTGTAATATCACTCTACTTCAGATGAAATTTCTTTCTTGATAAATTCAGATGAAATTTCTTAAGGACGTGGTTAACTGGCAAAATAATTGGGTTGAATAGTTTAATTGATTTTGATACCAAGTGATCAAGAATGATAGTCGAATTGAAGTAGAGTTCTGTTAGCACCTTCTCAAGATGTAGACCTTATGGCGGTGATGCGATGAGGCGCAGCATCCGCATCACCTCAGCTCTGGTGTCGTGTGTCACCACTGTTCCACCAGCGACCTTCATCCTTTTCCGGCGATTGCTCTTCAGATCTACTTTCTTGTTGAGGTCAACTCCGGTTTGGGAGCTCTTCAGATCTACTTTCTTGTAGAGGGGGATTTTATGTTTTCCCTCTTTAAATTACCTTCACTAATTTTTATTTTTTTTAGTAGGTTTGTCTTTCGAACAACGAGTTTTCATTGGGAACTTGGGACTGTTGGGAGGCTATCGAATGTTCGGAGATGTTACGAATCTCAGAGATGATTTGTGTGTGGACCGGGTGTATTGTGAAAATGGGGGAGGAGTCCGAGTAGGATTGAATCTTTTAAGCTACAATGTATATGAAGCCATGGAGTACGTGGCTGTTTGGAGTGGCGTTTAATGAAGCAAAAGTATATATACACATTATTTTATGTTAAAGTGGTTTTTTTCCCTTGATTTCAAAGAAAATGTGATTTACCGTCCCCATTCAAACATGCACTAAAAGGGTGAAAGTTCAACTCCGGACTAATAATAAACTATTTTTGTACTTCGGATGTAATTTTTTTTTTTCTGGTTAATTCACTTTACTTTGAACCACAGCAACCTCCAGCCAGCAATATCATTTAATTTTAAATTTTCTATAGTCTACTTTTCTTATTTGTTCAGAAAACCTTATTTTCTGTTAGCATGTACGTTGTCAACAACCACCACCAAATCCAAAATCCAAATGCATGTTATTTTCAACCGTTAATTAGATTTGAGGAAGACAAAATAAAAAAGGTAACCACATTGTTAGGTGGCTTTCCAATTTAGGTTAACAGTCCCACATATAAAAATTCCCTGACATGTAAGTAAAAAATAACTCAAGTAAAAAGAATAGTAACACCTTTCCACGTTGCAAATAACAATTCTAAACAAAACCATGGACATAAACAAACACCACAAACAAATAAACAAAATTTTCATAAGATCTGCAAAATTTTATTCAATAGTATTTTATACTGATACATAAAATTAAATTAACAGAATAAATCTGGACAGGATTCTCCAGCCAGCTGAGCCAGTCTTATATTTATCTCTATATGATAATAATAACACCAACATAAAATTTCTCTATATGATTAGTTAATAAATTAAAATTTGTAATACAGAAAATTTTCTCTATATAGAGTCTCGAATTAATACTATATACCGTACTTTATTTACAAAATTCATCATGCATACGTATCACGTCCGTGCATAAGTGTATACACACTCAAATCAAAAAATCATCACATGAGAGAACAAGCATTGGGATTCTCATCACTGAACATCTGAGGAGGAGGATGATTAGGGTGCATGTAATACGGTACTTGAGGTGGCTGCATAGGATAACCACCACCATGATTCATATTCATATACCCATTATTCTCCATATAATGTTGATTATTATTATAACCACCACCATAACCAGGTTGATGATGAAATTGATCCATAGCAGCATAATTACTACTTTGACCTTCATACCAATACATCGGAGCTTGTATCGGATACTGATACTCCATTTTATTAACCTCTACCTTCCCGGCATCTCCACCGTCCACTTTTTTCTCTTCTTTCTTCTCATCTTCCTTTTCTTTCTCTTTCTTTTCTCCTCCACCGTCTTTTTCTTTCTTCTCTTCTTCTTTCTTAGGTGGAACAATATCAACGTTTCTCTTCAGCTTCTCTTTCAGATACTCTATCAAATCCTTTGGTTCCATTGTTCCTTTCACTGTTACTAAATCCTTGTCTCCATCTAGGTTCACCGTTTCAACTCCTGTTTAAAAAAATCATCATCATCATTAACCACCAAATTAACAATTAATTACTTAAACTTAACTAAAAAAATTAAATATACTAGTAAAGTTTTTTAAATATTAATGAATTAGGTCAACTCTCACCTTTGAACTTCATAATGATTCTTTTAATTTTCGTAATGCAACCGTCACAGTGCAATCTGATCTTCATAACCACCGTACTCTGAAAATTGATAAATTAATAAATTTAATTAATACAAAGTCGGTTAGTGAAATAAAATAAAGCTTATGAAAAAAATATTAATTAATTAAATACCTCTTTAGGTTTTTTTTCTTCAGGTTTTTTCTCTTCAGGCTTTTTCTCTTCAGGCTTTTTCTCCTCCGGTTTTTTCTCGTCGGGTTTTTTCTCCGCCGGCTTCTCGGCTCCAGCGTCTTGTTTTAGCGGCGGTGTGAGGAGTTCAACCTTCTTCTTAGCTTTCTCAGCCAATTTCTCTTGTAATTTAACGGCGTCAAATTTACCGGTAACTGTCACTTTGTTTGAAGGTAGATCTGCTTTAACGGTTTCAACACCTGAATATATTCCAAAATTTTAATGAATATTCTCAATTTTTCCATACAAAAAAAAATTGAATGAATTTTTACAATTTGAAAAAATAAATAAATAAATTACCAGCGAAATGACGGGCACTTCGTTTAATCTTCTTAATGCATCCTTCACAATGTAAGTCAAGTTTGTAAACGACAGGAACCGGAGCAGGACTGTCTTCTTTCTTTGCTCCATCATCAGCTTTCTTCTCGGTTTCAATCTTTTGCTGTTGTGTCATAAAAGACATAAAGAAAAAACGTTAGAGAAAACAACAACAACAACACAAAAAGGAAATATTCCAGGAATATTGAATATGCTATTGGTAGTACTAGTATATACTAATGAAATTAATTAACACTAACCTCTCCCATGTGTGTGATTGGTAATAGGATATGTTAGATATTAGAATTGTGGTAGCTAAGATAAGATTTTGTGTTTGAAGAGTGGGGAGAGAAGTATAAGGGAGAAGAATATATATAACCAATGAAACGGTGGGTGAGGTATTGGGATTGGTTAGGGTCATAGTCATATATGGGTGGCTTCTCGTCGCATGTGTTATGTATGTATATATGATGTGGCATCATGAATGGATCATGCTTGAGGTCATGGGATATTGTTAAAAAGTATATGATATTTTTTTAAACTTTTTTTTTTGTTTTAAGTATATGCATTATTTGTCAAAATAATTATAATTACATGGAGGATATTTTTGTTTCCACACCGATTTTTTACGTCTATTCTAAAATAAAGATAGAAAGAGAAAAAGATTGAGATATAATATAGCCAGATGATGTAATCAAATAAATAAATTAAAATAAATGATTAATTTTGTAAAGAAATTTTAAAAAATTGTCTTATATACTCGTATAGAAGTACTAGTAGTAGTTCTCCATATGAACATGTTTTGGGTGTTACCACGCCGAGCATAATTCAATATATTATTATTAGCAAAGGACGGCATTTAAAAAGAAAGGGCAATGCAAGGAGGAAATCCAAAACAAATTAAGCTAAACTATGAGTAGAATCATTGATAGAACGTTTAGCATCATTTATATTTAAAGTAAAGGAATGAAAAGAACTACCAATTTTTTGACAATCCAATAATCATCAAATCAAAATAAGAGAAGTTTTTAGATTTTACCTTCGTTTCTACGACGATTTTGAGGGAGTCTCCTTGAAAAACAAAACATTGAAAATCAATGTTATCGGCAAATTGGAAAGCTAATTTCAAACTCATGACTTCCGCAATATCAGAATCGAGGAGTCTTAAAACACCAAATAGCCACCGTCCTCAAACGATAAACATCTTAAATATCAGTTTCGGTATCTTATTTTCACTATTGACTCTTGACCAAATTTTGACTCTTGACTCTCACTTAGGGAAAAAAATTAATAGTGTATATTTCTGGATTTTATCCTAATTAAGTTTATTTATTAAGTAAATGTTTTATTTTACTAAAAATTATAATAATAATTTGTTTCCACGCCCATTTTTTACATCTACTATATAATACAGAACGAAAGAGAACAAGAGAAGATTGAGATAAAATATAATATATAATAAAAACATTAAAATAAATAATTAAATGTATAATAAAAAATTGTCTTATACGAGTATTTCTCCATAAGAACATGGAGCAGGATTCACTGTTATTATGGGCAAAAGACGGCATTGTGACTCTTGACTCATCACCTAATTTTGACTGGACTCTCACTTATGGGGAAAGAAGTTAAATGGAGTATCTTTTGGATTTTATCCCAAGATTACTTTTAAACAGATTTTTTTAATCAAATATTGTTACAAGTTAGTATGTTAGGTTAATAGTTAAAGGTTTAAATTTTAGACCTTCTTCTCAAACTCTTTTGAAATATCCTCGATAATTTGGCGAACCATGATTGGTGTGGTTTGTGACTTCAGTTGCACATAAAATTTCATCACTTATAGATATTGTTGATTGAAACAAGTGAAATTGAGCTTAGGAAGAAGTTTCAGCACATAAGAATGAAAGATTTATCAATTATTCTTCCTTTTAACTCCGTCCATTATCTCAATTTATTTTATGATCTAGAAAAATATAAAGATTTATCATATATATTTGAATTATGAATGTACATCATCAATTTCTTGGATTTGTTAGTCAAATAAAGATTTAGATAAGAATTTGAAAAAAATTGGATTTTTTATTTTGATGATTTGATTTTTGAAATCAAATTAAATCTTTTCGGTTGATATATTTTTCAAATATTTGTTTAGAGGATTTTTTTCAAATATATTTATCCTATTTATTTCTATTTGAAGTTAAAAATTGTTCACATAATTTCTTAATTTATTTTTGTTGAGAAATAAGACAAATAAAGTTTTATTATATATTTGATTATTAGATATATTTATGAAAATTTTCTTATCTTTTGAATGGTGCTTGATAACATGTACATTTCAGTCGGACATCATTTGTATGGCTAAGGATAGCGAGAGAGATCTATAAGAGATTGTGTTGTTTTTTATCCCAATATTGTGAACATTGGTATTTTTATTTTTATTTTTGAAGGAATTGTGAACATTGGTATTGTGAGGCCTACATTGCTCAATTGGAATTCAAGCCAATGAATGTTTCAAATCACTACTAAAAAAGCAAAAATTAGTGAGGGATATTTAGTGAGGGAAAACGTGAAATCCCTCTCTAATTCCGTCACTAAATTTTGTGATTAAGGAATTTGTGAGGAATTTCATTTTTTCCGTCACTAATTTCCCTTGCTAATTTTGCTTTTTCTAGTAGTGAATGTTGTAAACTTTGGGGCAGTTTCGAGGAACACCTATTGAAGACCCTAACTTACACCTTAAACAATTTATGAATGTGGCAAGCAACTTTTAGATCCCGAGAGTTACTCATGATGCAATCAAGTTGAGGCTATTCCCCCTACGCAATTAGGGACAAAATAAAAAGATGGTTGAACTCACTAGAACCAAATTTCATTGCCATATGGAACGCTCTAGCTGAGAAGTTTCTAACCAAATATTTCCCGACCTCCTATGAAAATGCAAGAATGAGGAACGAATCACCTCAATTAGGTCAACTAAAGAGGAATCACTCTTGGAAGCATGTGAAAGGTTTAAAGACTTGCTAAGACAATGCCCTTATCAGTGAATTCATGTGGGCATACAATTGATGGCCTTCTACAATGGATTTTTATCTACGTCAAGAAATCTCTTGGATGCTTTATCTGCATAAGCTGTACGATACAAGTCATACACTAAAGTTGTTGAACTCGTCAAAAGCATTACTACTAACACATACCAATGGCCTACAACAAGAGTCGGTGTTTCTGATGGATGAAATTGACAAATGCATCAAATTGTAACAAATAATAAAGTAGTAAGTTTATCGTTTTCCACATGGATTGTCAATCAACTTAGTAATTAATAAAACTTATTTTAAAGGGTGAAAGTAAAATAGAATTGTAGGGTTGAATTGTCTTGTCCAATGCAAGATTAGGCTTGTGATTCAAATTATTAATGGTGATTAGGGAATCCTTGAATCCCCCCTCCATCTTTGTTGGAATTAGACTTTAAGAAACAAACTGTTGTGTGTGGTGCCCACTGATGACAGGTCATCTTACGTTATTCTTAGCATGTTTTTCAGTTGTTTTCATTAAGTTTTAGCAGCAAAAAGGAGGTGTATTAGAACGATTGTCTATGATTTCGGGACTTTTGTAATGGTTTCTATATTTGAGTCTATAATTCTATTTTTCCCGAAACATAGCAATTTTATAGGGTTTTTGAAGTAATTTACGAAGAAATCATGCAAATCGGCAAATCACGAACATCCGAAGAATTATGAAGATTCAAGGAAACAAAGAATGAAGATTCAAGAGACCTCATAAGACTTACAAATGGGAGGAATTATGTTCCCAAGTTCTGAGGCAAGTTATTTGAAGACGAAGACTTAACACGATGGAAAATCGGAGAATTTGGGCCCAAGAGAAAATGTCATGCGCCTAGCACATGAACCATGTGCCTAGCACATTGAGTAGGCATCCATGCGCCTAGGGCATTGTTCATGCGCCTAGGGCATGGCTTTTGCCATACACCCATGCGCTAGGCATGCTGGTAATGTGCATATGAAAATGCGGGGCACAAGCGTCTTTTCCTGTTCTAATTTTGGGTAAAGCCCTCACTTTGAGCACAAACCCAGGTAGAAATTCCCACTATAAATATCAGTCTTCCTCATTCAGAATTTCTCGTTCAGAATTTCTAGGGTATGTTTTTATCTTTAGTAATTTATTTTTAGTTACCATGTGTAACTAAATCTTTTTAGGTTAGAGTTCTAAGATGAACCTCTGTATATTTTTGTTGGATATTTATTTATTTAATATGTCGTTTATTTTATTTATTCTTTTGTTCGCTATTAAGTTTACTAGGAAGTAGTTTATTTCTGTGAGAGAACAACCCTAGATTAGGTACTTAGGTTGTGACAGGGCCTAATATTGCTATCACTAACTGGATGTTTATATCTTGATATTTATATCCCTTTATTGATAATTAGATCGTCTAGGAAGTAAGTAATTATTAATTAGCTAAAGATGCCATAAGAATTGTTGACCCTAGACGTAGGTACTTAGTGCATAAATCCCATTGAGTCGGGTGGTTCCTTACCAAACCTAGGAATTAACTGGTTAGTAGTTAGGGAAACAAGTACCTAGATATCCGACTTAAGATGTAACCTAATAAAACCATTATCTTGAAAACCTTAGCAAGGTAGGTGTAGATTAGGGTTGCTCGTTTGTATAGCTACTAAGAAAGTGTATAGAGAGTGTGCTATGAGTGTCCTAAAATTCATAGGTGGGCAGACCTAAGGGAACCTTGACCTTCATTGCCTTGGGAAACACTGGAAAGCCAATTTAAGTTTATGTTTCAATTACCTTTTGAATTAGCAAGACCCCGCACGTAAGGATCACCGTATGATCAGCAGGTACAGTTAGCCATCGAACGGATAGACCAGAGTAGGTTAGTAACGTCCCAACGGCCTCATCACTTGTATAGTCTACCTAAGATAAATAAACGCGGCATACTTTAACTTATTATCCAACAACAAATAGACAGAGAGGATTCAAAGAATCCTAACCGCTGCTTACTTTTCTGCAACCAAAACAAGTAAACTTGCTCTGTTGCAAACAAATAAAAATTGCAAGTCTTTTTAACCCTTAACTTTTATACCGTCAACTTATAAAAATAAGTAACGAGAATTGTTTGGACGAAAGGACAATCCATGTGGATACGATACTCTACTTATCACTTTATTACTTGGTTAACGAGTGGTACACTTGCCATTCCGACCATCACCTACTTATGATTTAATGAAATCAACAGATAAAACTCATACGAAGCTCCTCACAACAACTATGTGTCGGACTAACTTAGGTTATGTACGACATTGTCTAAAGAAGAGAGTAGTAATGGTTAGATTTCAAACTTGAATTTCTTAACCTCTTTAAGATACAAGTAGTTAGAAAGTCAATGAACCGATATAATTTTTGGGTTGTCAGCGCCTACTTTTATCCTACGAATCATTCTTCAAGATTTCAATTAGGTTAACCAATTGAAAAAAGCATTATGAACAGGCATAAACTAATTTAAATCGAGCACACTAAAAGCATAAATTGAATGGAAACTTTATTAATAATATCCAACAAATAAGAATGGGTTCATCGTGGAACCTTAATAAAGAGGTTTAGTTGCTTATGGCAACAGACATCATAACAAAACAATACAAAACATACCCTAGAGAGAACAATAGAAGGAAGAAATCCTGCCTTGAAGCTCTGATGCTTAACCCTTGCCTTGAACCATCAATGTTTCTGAAATGAAAAATAATGAGTGCAAGGGTCTCTATTTATAGCAAATAATTAACAAGTTGCAGGCAATTTTTGGCTGCAACCAAGCGCAGATGGCGCCTACAAGGGTGCAGATGGCGCCTGAGGCAGCTCCCGTTCTTAATCATTCTTCCTTCTGGAAACTCCTATGAACTTGAAATGAATTTTCTTCACTTTGTATTGTCTTCAAAAACCTTTTAAGAACCATTGACTTCAATCATCATATCCTTGATTCTTCATGTGATGTCTTGATTTGTCGATTTATATGATTTCTCACTACAAAACATTCAAAATACCTATGGAGTTGCAAAATCTATGATAAAAGTGAATTACAACGACTCGAGTGAAAACAATACCATATGTTCCTCAAACCATTGACAACTCCTCTATCTCTTAACTTATTTATCTTCAAATGCAACGAAAAATACTAAAAAAATAGACAAAAATGTCATATGATACTCCGTCATAAACATTGAGTAAGGTATCAACGAATGGCTTTTAGGCTTTGTTGATTGGCGCAGTTGTTTATGGATTTGAGAAATCCATGCATTTACAGGGGATTAAATGGGTTTGGTGGTCATGATGGAGAGGATTTGTGGATTTTGGTTTTGTGGGTCGATTGAGAGTATTTGGTAAAAAAAACATGGGTGTTGGTTTGGTGATGGTGTGGTGACATGTTGGTGGGTCGGTTGTAGGTCAATGGATTGCGGGTGTTGGTGGTATGGGGCGAAGAAGGGTGAGGGGTTTCAGTTAACTAGGTCGGTGAAAGGATGAGTGAAACAGTATGAAGGGTGGTTCAAATATGGGTTAGTAATGGTTTGTAATGGAGGTATATTGGGATTAGAGGGGCGGTGGTAAGTGGTTCAGTTCAACCAAGATGGTGGTGTACAATGTGCTTATCGCGCGGAGCACATACTCTCTCCTTTTTTTTGTCAATACTCGGTAATGATCTTCTTCTTATTTTTTTCAATAACGTCAACAATATAGAATTCTTTTTTCTTTTTTTTTTTTGAGAAAAGGAAGCTTATAGCTTTTCATTATTAATCAAAGAAGCTATACAAATTACAATGAGGGATATTAAGATGCAATTGGAAACTAGCATTTGATAATGCTTCCCTAGCTAAGCTATGGGCTACGCTATTGGCTTGTCTCCTAATAAAACTCACATCAGAGTTTGCTAAATCGGTCATTAACAAATGGCCATAAAACAATATAGAATTCTTAAAAGTAAATTTGTTAAAGGATATAGCTAGAATAATATAAAAAATCCAACCCATAAAAATCTTGTATTCCATTTATTTATTGTTATAGATCTTAAACTTTTAGCATTTAAAATTCATATTTAATTTATCCAATATTAAAAAAATCTATATTTTGTAAAAGAAATTTTATATTTTTTTAGACATGACTACCAAAATCATTCAAAAATTAAAAATTGAAAGATAATTAAACAAATTTGATTTTAGGAAAGGACCAAAACTATGTGAAGAATTTTTTTGTAGGAGTGCAAAAGGGCCACATTTGTTATGAGCATGAAAAAACGAAAGTTAATTTGTAATTTTATAAGGATGAAAAATATATTATATATTGTTGATTATTTTGTAACAAATAATAAACGAAGGAAACATTTTTATTGATGTGATTACGATTTTAGTTTACCTAAGACATTAAAAATATTAAATCCAACCGTAAATTAACATGAAATTTGTTGTGACACATGTGTTAAGGCTGAAAAACACTACAAAAAGACTGAAATGTCACGGCAGCAGTTAACTGTCGATGCGTAAAGAACCGGCGGCAGTTAACAACTGATGACGTAAAGAATCGGCGGAAGTTAACTGCCGCAGGATCCATCGGCAGTTAACTACTGATGTGATCCTCATACAAATTTATGCAGAAGCTCCATCGTCCATTATTACTCAAAATCTCTTAAAATTTCTCAAATCTTTCTCAAAATCTCTCTAAAAATCTCAACCAAATATATTCCACAAAATCACAAATAAGTAATCATAGTGTGCTATTTACATACGTAATTTTAGTTGTTATAAATATTTTTCTTTTTTTATAATTTTAGTTTTATGTTGATATAAATTTTGTTGTTTTTTATTTTATTTTAGTTTTTGAGTAGATTTACATATTATGATTTATTTTTAGAGTATATGTAAGTTGATTAATTTTGTTGAAATGTTTGCGTGATGTTTATGTTATAGTTATGATTTTTAGGTTATTTTAAATTTTTGTGTTTTCTATTTTTTTAATTTTAGTTTTTGAGTAGATTTGCAAGTAAGAATATATGATTTATTTTAAGAGTAGATATAAGTTGATAAATTTTGTTAAATTTTATGCATTTTTATGTTATAGTTATGATTTTTAGGATTTATGTATAATTTGCACTCCAAGTGTTTGATGAAATGTTTGAATGAGTTTTTTATTGATTGTTTAATTTCTTATGGTGTAGATCTGAAACAATGGATTGTCATTTGTTCAAAGCTCAAGTACGTTTCAACGGTGGAACCCGTCATTCGTTCAAGGTCCATCGATATCACGCTAAAGGATCTCAAGGATCAACTGAACGAAATCAATTAAGAACTCAACCTCGGAGGCACAAGGAGGGTGGAGGACCTTCAGTATGCACGTCCCGGAAATTTGCAGGGCCAAAAGATAATGTTGGCGAACGATGAATGTGTGAGGACCATGTTCTCCAGACATTATCGGAAATGCATGTTCCTGGTAATTGAGTTTGAAGCTACGTTGCTGAGATCACCTGAAGATAATATCAACAGTTTGATTCCGCCAGAAGATTGTAATTAGGTAGCATCATTCCAACTACAACAATTGTCTTACCTCTGAATTTGGACAAGGTCAAACCTGTTAAACAACAACTCTCAGGCATTCACCCAGAAGTTCTATGTTTAGGTAGTGTCTTTATTTTGTTGGAATTTAAAGTAAATTCTTGTTAGTTTGCTGAAGATGTTGGTATTAAAGTGTCTTATACTAAATGTAGTGATTTGCAAGCCCCTTTGAAAAGTCAAAAGAATAAGAGAACACGCCATGTATTCTGCAGAATTGGCTATATAAGTTATCATATTGAATTCTTTCGTATAAGATGAGTGTTACATAAGGGAATGCACCTCTAAGGGGTTCTTTTGAATTGGATCGTGCTCCTTTGTCAATTGAAACTTATCAGTTGGCAGGACAATAAGATTTAATTCAAAACGACCTCTTGGAATGCACTCCTTCCTGTGATGACGGGAATGCGCCTCTAAGGGGTTTCTTTGAACTGGACCGTGCTCCTCTGTCAATTGAAACTTGTCAATTGGCATGGCAATAAGATTCAGTTCAAAGCAACCTCTTGGAATGCATTCCTTTCCATGATGACTCATTTTATATGAAGGAATTCGATGTGATAACATATATAGTTGATCTTGTAGAATAGATGTGTTGTGTTCTCATCATTCTTTTGACTTTTCAAAGGGCGCTAGAAATCACTACGCTAAGTATAAGACACTTCAATGCCACATTTTTGGCAAACTTTCAATAATTAAATTTAAATTCAACATCATGATGATACCACATATATTTAGGGAGAATGTAATGTAATGTTGATGAATTTAAAACTAAATAAAATTGTGTATTTTTTTAATTGATTTTGTGTATTTGTGCAACTTTAATCGAAATTATTCAATACGCGACTTTAATCGAATTTATTCAATACGCGACTTTAATCGAAATTATTCAATACGCGACTTTATTCAAAGTACCAAAAATGTAAACCAAAATGCACGACATATAAATAAAAACATAAAAACAAATCCAAAATAATTAGACATTACAAGTCATTACATTCAATCATCTTCCTCGTCACACAAGTCAATTGGGTTGTCCTCGACAGTCCCTAGGGAACCTGCTTTTGGTTGAGGACCGAAATAACATGTCCTTCCGCTCCTCCTCAGCCTGAAATGGTTGTAAACTGGCACTTTCGAATTGCTTTTTTTAACGGAACCATCGCATTCGATTCTGTGTCATGTCACAGTCGATTTAGCTTTCTTCTTCTCACCCTCTTTTTTAATTGAGCAGCATCACCCTGTTTCTGAGACATTTCAACACGATGCAAACATCGGATCAAAACATCGGATAAAATATTCTACCACAAATTTCTAACAATTTTTACAATTTCTAATAATACCTAACAATTTCTAACATTTTCTAACATAATTCAATCAATTCTATTCTAAACAACATATAACAAATCAATCAAAAATTATCATCAAATCTAAAATCAACAAAACCTAAATATGTCAAAAAATTCCAAAAAATCTTACAATTCAGTAAAAAAAGAACCAATGCAATAAGATTCAAAACACTTACTTGATTTTGTGCTTGAAATTGGCTTGGAATGACTTAAGCTTGGTGAAAATCACGCCTGAGAATTCCAAAACCGCAGCAATGGAGTTTTGGAAATTCCTATGTATGTTATGTTCTTATAACAGAGAATCGGCAGTTAACTGCCAAAGGAACCTCGATAGTTAACTGTCGCCGGTTCTTTTCCTTGACAGTTAACTGCGGCCGAGACATTTCAGTTTTTTCCTGGTGTTTTTCAGCCTTTTAAAAATTTCAAGTAGTGTGAACTGCAAAATTGAATTAACATTCTCATTTATAATCGTTGTAAAACTAACCACCTACATTTAAATCCAACATATTATCCATAACTACAAGCCCACTATCTCTTCCACTTTTAAAAGAAACAATAATTCGAAGATGTATATTGTCAACAAAAAAAAAAATGAAGATGTATATAATCAAGTAACCATCCAAGACTTTCGCCTATGTTTTAGAATTGAAGTTTTGTTGATATTAAAAAGAGATATTTTTAGAGTTTTACATAAATGATTCGACTATATACTTATTTACATCTTGAATTTGCACTTATATGCTTCACTTTCTGAAATTACATATTTACAACCACACTGATAACGAACCCTTTACATTTCCAAAATTCTACCTTCTTGGTCCCCAACAGCATGATATTCTACACCGCTTGCATACCTTATTTTGTCTCTTGTCATTGTTGAAAATTTTGAAGACCATATATTTTCTTGTTTGCAAAATCAAAGAGTATGGGCTAAGTATAGATACATAAACATCAAAATTATGGCTTACGGACCACTTAGTTTTTATTGCTTTTACGATTGAATAAAGTTATTTTACCCTAAAAAAAGGACCACTTAGCATTTAGCTCAATTCCATTTGAAATAGCCAACTAGCTTAGGTAAACTCGTCCAAATTTTGATGTCAATTTCATAACGCACTCCTATATATGTGTATTTCATTTTTGGCTTGGAAATTATCGTGGATCTTACATGCATATAGACAAATATTTGGAGAGAAATAAATCTCCCAGAAAAGAACGTCAATTGTGATCTTTCTCCGTGGCGTTCATGGAAAAATATAGTGTGACAATTACAGCTTTGTTAATTACGTACGAAAGTAATACTCTTTAATATCGTGGGCCTCAAGAATAAAACTCCATCGAGGTATATGCCAATAACAATGGGAAAGTTGTTTTTTTCACTTGTAATTAATGCCTCTATGTTTGTATTGTGAATGTGGATGTGGTTTTTTATAGCTTAAGCTCGCACGGAACACTCAACTTCAATCAATATTAAGCTTTTGTCTTGCTGTGTGATATTTTACTGCCAGTAGTGATGTATTTGAAATATGGTGTATTCATGTCCACAAGATTATCATCTACAATCCTTCCTACAAAATGGGGAAAATATATATTAATGATGTTGAATTAGACGTTGTTAATTTTCATTTACTTATCGTTAAGTGTAGTTCAAATGGTAAAAAACAAAATACGGTGATAATTTTAATTTAGCAGTCTCCTCGGCATGTCTTGTGATGAGGAGGTTGTTTTGTCAGCGTTTAATCCATTTTTGTTTGTTCAAAAAAATAATATGATGGGGACTGTTTCGAACCCCTAATTCTGCTATAGAACCGGCTTAATCAATATAAAAGCTTAAAGCCAAATTTAAATTTAAGCTCTTTAAAAATTAACAATAACAAAATTGGAGGCCTTTTAAATCTAATTACTTTTTCATGTATTTAGATGATTGATTAATTTTTTACTAAATTAATGAGTAACAAAATTAGTGAGTAAAGTTTATACTATATAAAGACTAAAAAGAGTAATAGTATTAGTTAAATATCCTTTGTACTATTTTGTTTGTAAATGTATTGTTTGTAGTCTCTTTAGTAATAGGGTTAATAGTGTTTTTCACTCCTGTAATATAGATCATTTTTTATTTTTGTCCCTGTAAAATTTTCCGTTTGATTTGCATCTTTGTAAAACTTTTTTTCTTCCGGAAAACACCCCTCCCTCATATGACTGTGCATATTTGCTGACGTGGTATACTGTGTGGCATGTTGACTGTGCATATATGCTTATGTGGCGTGATGACTGTATAATTAATTTTATTTTTTATTTTTTTAAGGGTACACGTGGAACTTGTGCCTATTTTTCTTAAAAAATTATAATATAAATTCATTTATATTAATTTAGAAATAAAAATAGTTTAAACAATTAATTTTTGAAAATAAAAAAATTCAGGAAACTTTTTATTTACGGATTTTTTAAAAAAAAATTCAGGAAGTTTTTTTTATTAAGAAAAATATTTTCCAAATTCTACATTTTTTGTTTAAAAAATAAAAAAAATGAACTTTTTAATTTCGTGAAAAAAATCTGAATATTTTTTTAATTTTTTAAAATATTTGTATCCAGATTTTTAAAAATAAAATATTTTCCATAATTTTTTTTGTAGAAAAAATTTATATTTTGAATATTTTCGATAATTTTTTTGTAGAACTTTTTTTTAAAATTTCGAATTTGTTTTTTTTAATTTTAACTTTTTTTATTTTGAAAATTAAACTCCAGAATCTTTAAAAAAAATTAATTTCGAAAAAACCCGAATATTTTTTCTGATTTTTTTAATATTTGAATTTTGAAATAAAAAAATCTTATCGTTTTTTCTGATTTTTTAATATTTGAAAAAAAATTCGATTTTTAAATTTTTTGGTAAAATCTGAATATTTTATTATTTTTGAAAATTAATTTTCTGATATTTTAAAAATAAAATCTTATGTGGACAATTAAAAATAAATAAAAATTAAAAAAATACCAAGTCATCACCACATATGCGCATTTGATAAGTTGGATGGAGGAGGGGTGTTTTCCGAGAAAAAAAAAGTTTTACAAAGATGCAAATCAAACCGAAAATTTTATATGGGTGAAAACCGGAAATGGCCTATATTACAGGGATGAAAAACACAATAAACCCTTAATAATATTTTTTTGCTTATAAAAAAAAACTTTAAATACATAAATTAAATGCTAACAAGTGGGGTGATTTGTTACGTAATAATATATTGAAAGTTGTATAATCAATCTTTTAAAAGATTAAACAATAATTTTTTAAAGATAATTTTTTTCTTGATTCCTTAACAAATGTCATAAAGACAACTCATTAACTCAACTCTATTTTTTAATATAAGTAAATGTATTAAAAAGGAAATACAAGGATATAAGCTCTAATCCATCACATGGGGAAATAGAGAGAGAACCTATGCAAATTAAGGTTACACCCACCAAGCAAATACCACAAACTGAGAAGAAGAAAAAAAACATATTCTTTATGTATTAATGTATATAAATGGAAAATATTGATTATTTTTAAATCGATCCAAGGCCAACCCAACATGTTTAAAGGTTTAAAATAAATTTTGGTTGAATCTATTAAAATTAAAAAAGAAAAAAACATAAAACTTATAAGGTCAGACAAGACACAAGAGTCTCGTATAGTTTAATTGAATTAGACATATTAGACTCTTGACACGTGCCGTCCTACTTAGAAGAAGTTAAACGAATAAGTCGCAATAATGTAAACAATATAGTTGATAGAAATTTTAACAACATTTAAAAATATATTTCCTTCTACGACAACAATAGAAACAAAATGAAATGGTAGTATACATAAAAAAAAAGGTTTGAACTTTAATCATCAATATACATTTCGAAAGACTTCGTGATAAACAACATTTGAGGTCGTATCAATATTCTCTCCATCTCCATCAACGATTAGTATTTTCAATCCTTGAGATTGCAACGTACAACTGACCATGCGAGAACACAGGACTCAGCAAATAAATTCCAACACTTTTAAGTGATTACCCTTGACTCTTGTAGATTGTCATGGCAAATGAAACATATATTGGAAATTGTCTTCTTTGAAATTTGAGAGGAATTTTAACATCAGATGATGAAAGAGATAACCTGGGTATGAAAACTTTTTCGTCAATGTTACTTCCAGATATAACCTTTCCTTCTAGTACAAATTTCTCCATTCTGGTTATGATTAACCTTGTTCTATTGCAATTTTGGTGCGTTTGTTTGGTGGTTCCATTTTACAAACTCAACATCAACCCGATTTGCTCAATTTTTTTCACATCTACTGACTGAAAACTAAATTAATAATCAATTTGTGTTTTCATCAGATGCAAGATGTTGTATCGAGAAAATATCTACGGTTAATATCATAAATGTTGTATGAGATTTGAAAGTTAAACTAAAACTTAAGACTATAGAGATGCATGATTTATACTTAAAAAAAACTATTTCAATTCCCTCTATATCATAAATGTTGGTGCAACTGGCATGTTTAAAAATGGGCTATTATGAGTTTTGAAAGATAGACTAAAACTTAAGACTATAGAGATGCATGATTTCAGCCATAAATCAATACTATTTCAATTCCCCCTATATCATAAATATTGGTGCGTCATCCATGCCTAAAAATGGGCTGGTATGAGATTTGAAAGCTAAATTTAAATTCAAGAGTATAGAGATGCATGATTTCAGCCATAAATCAAAACAGACTTTCAATTCCCTCTATGTCATAAATGTTGCTGCACCTGACATGCCTAAAAATGAGCTGCCAATAATGATCGAGTAAACACATAAAAGGCAAGTCAACATGTACGCATTTAAGGAAAACTAACCAATAATCTCATTTAATTATCCTTTGTCTACTTTTAATAGCGTTTAATCATATCGAAACAGATATGTTTAAAGAATTAAATGATATTATTGACAATTTAATACGGCTGAGATGAAAGGAAAATGAGGTTATGAGATCTACAGCTGAGATATAGGGAGTGGTTGACTGAGTTGATTAACATTAATTACGTGTTAGGAAGTGAAAATGAGGATGGATTAGGGCTAACATGCCAGCTTGACAAGTGTAGCTTTTACAATAAAGGATATATGTACCAACAAAAAAAAAAAAAGAATTAAACATACATTTATAAGTAATTTGTCATATTATATATTTATAATTCAATTGAATTCTTTTAATCCTTTTTTCATCTAAAATTGTAAGGCCTAAAGCACTAATCTGGGTCGCGACCCCCTATTGTGAAGAATATCTAATATAAATGAAACATAATTTGAGGCATAACTATCACCACACCATAAATCTGAAGATTTTTATGAAAACCAACATGGTCTATATATAATATGCATTCACTAGAAGGATAAAAGATTGTTCCATAAATCTTAACTCAACTAGTAAAAATGTTGAAATTGTTAGGCCGGACATCATGACTAGGGTTCGAACTCCAGTACCTCCAGTTTGTGTGTGAGTTTATGATGACTTTGCGTTTATATCTATCAAAGAAAAAAAGATAAAAGACTAACGATTTTTTTTTAAAGAAAAAGACTAAAGATGATTGGAGAAAATACTGCGGAAAAAGTGATGATTGGTAAGGGAATTCGTGCATTAGATGAGGAGGAATAAAATTTGTCTACATTAGATTCATAGAACATGGACATAAGTACTATTTTTTTTTAGAAACAACAATAGTGTCTGTCTCAAATGACAATAGACCAAAATGATCACTTCGTGGAAGGAAAGGAACCTGTGTGGTCTATATTCGTTATGCGTATGTGATGATGTGATAAATGTTAATTAAATAACACAAATTCTGAATACTCAAACCCTTTCCTTATTAATCACTTTTTGCGACTAAAGTGTGGAAAATACGAGTCAAATTCTTTGGCATTTTTGGTAAACTTCAATCTCCTCTCATACTGTGTACTCACAGATTTTGTCAAGATTCGCATAATTTAGTCTCTATTTTTGGACTAGACATATTTTAGTCCTAAGATATGACAAAAACATAAATTGTGCATAAGATTATATAATGGTCTTTAGTTAGGCTAAAATATACTCTATATATAGTTTTAATTCACTTCTTTATGACCTAATTGAATTAAACTAATGTTGTATCATTTGGCAGCAAGATACTCTTGCCCTAAAGCACATGTTTATGATGTATACTTGCCTTTGGAGTTGGTTAAAAAAACACGTTACATATTCTTGTGTATAGTATCATGTGACAATGCTCATTGTCGCATATGTATGATTTATGCAGAGTACTATAGGGTAGGAAGGTTCGTGCTAAACAAAAATTAATTATTTCAAATTAATGGCTTATTTATGGGTCTATGCAATCTTTCTCTTTGCAGCTCCTACACACACCGACAAAATGTGTATGTTAAAGATTAAAGTGGAATGTGTGTCCTACAGAGTGACTACTCATGAACTTTCCTACAACCTCAGCTAATGATGCATTTGGGACCACGACCACCTCAGATTGGAAGGAAGCAATCACATATGTAAGGAAGGTGATAGGAGTTTTAAGGTTGAGATTTCTTTTTGTATATTTAAATAGATCAAATGCAATAAACAAAGCAAGTCATAATTCACATGGTATTGTTTGATTCATAAAATCAAAAAAAGTGGTATGGACACTCTTTTTAACAATCAAGTCTAATACTCACTCTTAGTGAATGAAATTCATATAGGTATCACACTTTTAAAATGGATCACGCATAAAATGGTGAGACTCACATGAGTTTCATCCAATATGAGAGTTCAGTGTTAGAAGAGAGTGTTCTTGACATTTCTCCACAAGGTATACTCATAATTCACATGGGAGATTGTGTGCCACTATATCGATATAGAAAATGATTAGATTCTCTGCATTAATGTGTGTTGTTTCTATTTTTTAGGAAAAGATTAGTGTTATTTAGAAATACAAAAGTTGGACACAGTATAAAATGCATCTCAGATATATACGTGATGTTAGAGTTTCTGTGAGTTTAACTCAGTTGGCAAAGACATTATATAATATATGTAAAAGTCGAGGTTTGAACTCCGGACACTCCACTTATTCACCTTATAAGAACTTATATAACTCCGACAAAATAATCTTTCAACGCTGACATTTAAATAGTTCATGACGTTAAAACAATCCCTCAACGCTAACACGAACTCTTTTCATATAGGGGCTGATATGACATTAAGTAAATACTTATAAGTACTGATATGACAATAAATAAGTATATTGATGAGTTAATATGACAATATTAACGAAACATTTTAACGTAAAAGTCAATTTTAACTAACATATTGCACAATTAAGGACTATTTTGAAATTATGATACATTGAAGGACTATTATGACTGCTCGTTACACATTCATGGACTAAAATGATTAATAATCCTTTAAGTTTCTTAACTATTTTTGCTTTTGACAAAAATTTGTCAAAAGGAAAAATTTGGAATTTTATATTATAAACACAAAAATACCAGCTTTTGTTTGAATGTAGAAAATGAAGGGTTTCTAACTTTAGGAGATTCAAATTCTTGAAATACTCGTGAATGTCACAATATATCGAGTCTATTGAAGCGAATTATTAGTCCCCGTGAGTATAGATCAGTTGGCATGACATGCATTGTTATATGCAGGGGTCAGGGTTCGAACCCCAGACACCCCACTTATTTACCTTGAAAAATGGGAATTCTAACCACTAGGCTACCTAACAAAAAAAAAATATTAATCGGCTAACCACAATAAGCAAACCTATCAACTTGATTTTGCAAGTTTTGTTCATCGGATTTAAACCAAACTAAACCAATAAAGAGTCTCTTCAGCTCGGTTCAATTCAGGTTTTCATAAAATAATAGACCTTATATAAAAATTCAAATTTAATAAAAAGACAATTCTTTTATAGAGATTGATTAAGTGATATGATGGAATCATCTAAGTCAATTATGTGATTCGACCTATGATTCAATGATTTATTTGTGTTTCAATCAATATAAAAACCGAGTTTATTATTAAAGTATGGGTCGTACTGTGAAATGTTTTAAAGTTCTGTTTGACTAATTTAAAATAAACGAAGTGAAGCAAAATTAAGTGAAATTGAATGGAATGAAATGAGACACAATAAAACAGAGATTTCATTGCACTCTTTAGATATTTTAAGATGAAATGAGACAAAATTTCTCATTATATTGTTTGAAAAGCGGATATAACGGAATGAGTTATAACATTTTAACTCTTATATTTTTGACGGTACACACTTTTACTCTTATTTAAAAGCACTATTAAAGTATTATATTTGATTATTTACTAAAATCTCCTTTTGGAGGAGAATGGTAGATTGTTAGTGTGGATGATTTGAAGGTATTGTGTACAATTATAACATGTATTTTACATCAAAATATAAATATATTTTTTAAAAAAAGTTTACAACTTAAGAAGTTTAACATTACACAACTTAACCTACATATTATACATGTTGTAAAAATATCAATCCTTTATCTATTAATTTCGCTAAAATTATCATACATTAAGTATGTTTATTTCTTTGAATATTTATTATGTTTCTACATTTTGTTGAATTATCTTCAGTTACATATAGGAGAGGTTTTGTTGCAATGTTACAAGAAGAAGGGTAAAGAGAAGTAGGTATGCACGTGTGACTAGAAAATGATAGAAGAAACAAAACAGTTTGTATGAAATATAAAATAGAGATAAAATTGTAATTACATTATTATTTATTAATGTGTTGTATTCTATCGCATGCATCCCAAATTGGAGAGAATTAAAAATGGTAGGAGTTCTATCCTTTTCCATTCCGTTTTTACAAAATAAAACAATGGAATCGAACTAAAGACCAAAGTAGTAGTTTTAGATTGAAAACAACGAATTTATAACCTTCTAAAAAGCTGAATTCACCATTTTTTAACAAAATATATTTTTCTTAACCAATACCCTAATAACACTCTTTGGTATACCACTTAAAAAAACAGTATTTTCTTTAAAATATTGGTCGAATTTAAAATTTTGATTTAAACTCCAGCATAAAAAATAAAATAAAATAAAATAAAATAAGGCCCCTTAAATATGTTTAAGACCCCTTAATGTATATTTGGTAGTTATCTACCGGATGTACGTTTTTGCAACAAAACAAAAAAATGCACATTTGATAGATAACTACAATAGGGACTTAGGGATACTCATATTAGGAGGTCCTGAAGTGAAATGTTCAAATTCAATTGAATTAGATATGATTGTTTCTTTTCTCACGCGTCTTATACAGTTCGAATTTTAGAGTTCGAACCGCATAAAAAATCCCATAAAACCTTCAAAAACAACTTGAAATATTTTGGATTTTAGAATCCAAATAAAGCGCGCGAGAAGCTCAGAGGGTGGGAAAAGTAACAGCCATAGATTTTCAGGTTTTCATTGGACCATAAGCCCAAGCCCAAAGCAATATGATTTTGTCTAAGAACACTCGAAGTGTCGTCGTTTCATGATTGATAGAAAAACAAAACCCTAAATCAGTGGCTGCAGGAAGAGTAAGAGGAAGAAACGAGAGGTGAAAAACCCTAACCCTAAGAAATCAGGAACTGATCAAAAATGGGAGGAAAGTGTCCACACAGGAAGGTGAAGAAGAGAAGATTATCTCACAAAACTGATCGTCGTTCAAAATTCTTGATCAAAGGAGATGACATGGTTTATGATGAATTGAATAAGCCTCAAGAAGATAGAAAGCCTTTACCTCTTGATGAAGATTTGCCTGGAATGGGACAACACTATTGCCTTCACTGCGAGTATATCTCTATTCTCTTTTTTTATTATTTATAAATACTTTGCAAAATTTGTGTAATTGGAACTGCTATGACAGATAATTGATTTTGAATGGATTGATTATTTAAAATTGATTATGGTTAAAAATGAGTTGAATAGAAAAAAGATTGGTTTGGATTCATTGGGTTAAGCGGTAAATTCAAGGCTAAAGATCAATGGTAGATGTTCTAGATCAAGTTAGAATCAATTTTAAGGCAAAATCAATTTTACTTGAAACAACTAATGATTCCGCGTAGGTTTAGTATCAGGGTGGGTATGTCAACATATATGCCAACATCATGGTGGATCATTACCAGTCATATTTATGTTTTATGTGTTTGTTTGGTTCTGCAGTGACCAAAATTGATTTTGAGTGGATGATTATGTAAAATTGATTCTTATTTAAGTGAGTTGAAGGTAAAATGATTTGTGTTAGGATACATTCATGTAAAAGTAAGTTGAACTTTTAATTTTGTTTGTAAAAATCAATTCTAGAATCAAAAGCTACACATCCTAGCTTCAAGTAGTATCAATTTTGGAGACAAAAATCAACCAAAAATGTTCTAATCAATTCTACACCTCCAAAATCAATTTTTGGCCCCTCCTCAAGTGGAATTAAACATACACTTTGTAATCAATTTTTGCCACTCTTAAAATATGGAACGAAACACACACTTAATGATTATGTAATATGTTGTTGAAAAGTGTAGTGTTACTAATACACTGTCATGCTAAGTGTAGGTAGTGTAAAACTTTAAAGAGAAATCACTTGTTTTATTTTTTCCTTTTTTGCTTATTTCTTTGTTTTATTATTATTCTTGTTGTTAAGGCATAAGGATGCTGAAGAGTTCAATTTCATCCCCAACTTGTTTTTTGTTTCTCTCTCATATGTTTTGATTGGTTTTTTAATCTAGTAAGTGTTGTTTGTTTGGTAAATGCAGTCGATTCTTTGCCAGTGTAGCCGTGAGGGACGAGCATTTTAAGACAAAAAAACACAGGAGACGGTATGTTGCTTTTGCTTCAGTTTCAATACTCATCCTTTCAATCTTATTGAACATTCACCATGTTTTTATATTAGCAAATATGGTTTATATTGATTGTATTGCTTTATAGTTGAGGCTATTCCTGTTTTGAAGTGTTTTCTTCTGTATGAACTCATAAAGCAGATGAACATGAACATATCTTTCTTTTTCAGATAGGGATGTAATTGAGTCGAGTAATGAGTTCAACTACTAGCTTAAATATTTTGTGACCTTCAATCAAGCTGAATTTTATCCTTAATCTAGGCTCATTTTACCAAAGGTTTAAATAACTCAAATAACCATAACTGGAAGACCCGGTAAAAAATTGGATGGAAGTGGTAAATGAAGTTATGCTTGTGGTTAACACTCAATTTCAATGACTTCAGTAATCACTTACACCAGTCCTATATATACCTTGTCTAAGTTTGCCTTTAAGTGAGTTTTTACTCCCTTTGTAAAATATGCTTATCCCAGCTTATATTGAAAACTTGTATAAATTATATTTTATATTTTATATATGAAAAGTTTTGAAATTTTTAGATTTATTCTGGAATGTTGTGTTGGATGAGTGGTAAGACTAGACGGGATAGGATTAGGAATGACACCATTAGAGAGAGAGTTGGGGTAGCACCTGCGGTAGAAAAGATGGTAGAAAATAAGCTTAGGTGGTTTGGGCATGTAGAGAGAAGACTTGTAGATGCTATAGTAGTATGAAGAGTATATCGGATGGAGGAGAGTCATCTCAAAAAGATAGAGGAAGACCTAGAAAAACTGTAAGAGAAGCTATTAGGAAAGATTTAGAGGTTAATGAGTTCGATCCAAACATGGTTTATGATAACATTATGGCATAATTTTATCCATGTAGCCGATCTCACTTAGTGGGATAAGGCTTGGTTGTTGTTGTTTGTTGTATTCTGGAATGTTTAAAATATATAACATAAATATAAATAAACTTAAATTACTTAAGTTTTTTATGAAATAATTTAGTTTTTTGTGGGGCAAGGTTGATGGCAACAATATCTGCGCATTCAAATGAATAGTAATGCTAACAAGTAACGACACTATTATTCAGACATGTTCCGCATTTGCTAAGTAATATATATTTTTTAGAGAATCCTAAATTATGGGGCTGTGCCCAAATTGCAGTTTCGAAAGAAAGCATTCAAAATTGTGTGTTAGGTAGCATCTTTCTTTTATTGAATGAAAACTCCATGCATGTTAATTACTTGGTACATTTTCACCCACTGTATGTAGTTTTATGTTGTTCAGGAATTGGATTTATACATGGTTTCAAGGTTCTTAAACTGACTACAATTTCTTATATCTTCACTTGAAATCTTAACTTGGTTTTGTGTCTTTTGCACATATATGTTACTTTGGATATTAAATCTTCCATTGCTGCAAACTCTGTTTATGTACTATTATTGTAGTGTGTTGACCTTATTATTTTTCAGAATTTAATAACTATACATTGATCGTGCAAATAAGTATTACACCCAATCAAATTTAACCACCTCATCATAGTGCAAACTAAATTTAAGCACATCATGATGTGATAAGATGACGAAACATGATTAGACATGTTTTCAAAACTTGTTTATACTGTCAATGAATAGTTTATTAAGCTCTTATTTAGAGTATAGCTTTTCAATAAAGGATTTGCATCGATGCAAATTGAGCTTCAAGCAAGATTAGACATGTGATTGCGTCTGATATTACTGTTTGTTTGTGCAGTGTGAAACAAATGATGGGTGATGCACCACACACTCAACTTGATGCTGATTTAGCTGGAGGGATGGGAATGCCAGATAATGGGCCAAAGTTAATGTCTATGTAACTTTCATTTTCAGTGGTTGAGAGATTATAGTAGAAACTGGTGTTATGTTATGTTTGTTAGCACTACCTTATTACGAGATAAGCAATATTTTGTTATTATTTCAATTCCAATATAATCTATCTTTTTCTTAATTCCTTCCTAATTGACCTCTTAGATAATCAGTTAACACAAGTAAACTTTAAAGACTGACAGAAGCTGGAAAAGGGCCCATTTAATGAGTTAACAGTTTAACACATTATAAATGTTGATTATAATGACATTGACAAAAAAAACTTACTAGTATTAAACGTGTTTAAAAAATGCAACAAAGGCATGCAAGTGTTCCAACTGTTTTTGGCGACCTATTCCAAATTTATATGGGTAAACAGAATATAATTCCTTCAAATATAAATGAAGATTGCTTTTCTGAGAAACAAAAGTTCACAATGACACATTAAAATTACCTAAAAGCTCTCAACGGCAGTTAACTACCCCTGGTACCAGCGGCAGTTAACTGCCATTCACACCAGTAAACAGAACCGGTGCAGTCTGCAATGGTTTTTTCAGCCTGTTTTTACCTGTAATTTCAAACGGCAATTCCGCATGAAATCAAACCGAAACAACATCCAGCAATCTCAAAGATCAAATTTTATAGTTTATCAATTATTCGATAACATTACACAAAACCGATAATGCGTTAACGTTTCACAATTGTTCGAAATTCGTCAAATTTTGCACATTATGCAACACATTACACGTAAAGTACATGAATTTATAATAAATGTGAAACTCAAATATATTGATATATATAATTCATTAAAGGTTAGTTACATATTTTCCAAAAAAATTGGTCATTACATTATATATCCCAAAAAAAGGTGTCGGCGCATATCGACCAAAAAACAGATGAACACCAACCAAAAAGTGTTATCTTTCACCTTATGATATTAAATCATCTAAATGTTCCAAAAAATCTTCAAAGTCTTCGTTTGCTTTAACCGGAGTGTCATTCAACAAAATAGGATTGTCTTGATTTGTTGGTTTTTTTGGTGGAACCAGTCTCTCTCGTAGCTCAATCTCCATAAGTGTTCGGAAACAATCGTGTTGATCCAAAAATTCATCCTCCCATGTTGCCGCCTCGATGTTCCTGTGATTTCTCCACTCCGTGGATGATGGAGGTAGTGGGAAACCATCTTTCAACGAAAGAAGGACAGAATGATTTGAGATTAGACCAAGGAAAATCATGTTGCTTTTCGGGTTAACCGGAGGCCTACCTCTAAGTGGGAAAAAAGTCTCTGAGACTACAATATCAAGGGTGGTCATCTCTAACACCGACCTATTGTAACAAGATGCAACGATGTGTCGCAAATCCGGCAATGTCAACCATTTGTCGGGAGGTGCAAAACTACTAGCATTTTTGGGAGGATGCAATCCATCCAAGATGTAGTTGTAACGGCGCTCGATCGCATATATCTCGATGTATTTGTTCCTATGCTCTTTCAACTCTTTAATAAGTGCTCTTCGTACCATAACATGACTTTCTTCCGTCAAACCCACGGATTCGGCTATAGCCATAAACTCACAATGTCCATCGCCAATAACATCCACAATCCCCTCAATGTATGGTCTCATGAATTTTGGCATGTAATACATAGGACTCGATGGATCATAATTTCTTGAAACCAAACTAGGCTTAGGAACCGGAACCGGAGAAATGTCAATGCGAGCACCTTTTCTTTTAGGTTGTGAAGATTTTTTTCGTGGTGAAGATTGACTTTTCGGATGTTGAGAATCAATAGTCTCCCACGAAGATGGGATCCTACATGTCGTTTTTGGTGTAGTTTTTAGTTTTTGGGAGCTCCTTTGGTTGGCACATTTCTTGGAGGTGGTGACAACATTGTGGTCTCCGAAAACGCTAACAACTGCAAACCCTCTTTAATTTCTAGTTTCATTTGGAACGGGACTCTTTCGAGACGTTCTTGGATACCACGCCACTCCTCCGCGACCGAAAACAAATCTTCATTACTTTCTTCTTCACCCATATCACTATTTGGTCCAAGAAGTTTAAGCAACATTTGATAATCCCAAGTAAAGTTATCCTCCTTCTTCGACGTCATAAATGAAAAACCAACCGAATATGTCAAATAGGTTGAGGTGACTCCAACTATTTCAAACAATGGCATCCTATACAAGTTGGTTTTGTACGTGGAATCCATTATCAAAACAGTCAGAAAATTGTTAAACAACTTTACCGATGTTGGATGAGTCCAAAATATGTCTTGAACAGTTTGACGTTCCTTTTTTTCTCTTACGTAATAAACATATCCATTTTCTTTCAACTTTGAGATTAGAAATTGCATCTCCGTCAAATCACCCCTTTTTGCCTTTTTGAATTTATGACGTTCATTGTAGACTTGTTTGATATTTGTCATGGACTCTTTCCTTTTCTTCTTCAAATTTGTCAAAATATTTTTTGGTTTCACCGAACAATTGGTCAAGTCATGTACAATCTTCTTGTCGTTCTCCATTAATCTTCCGGCAAGAAGGTGCCCTGCTACGTACGGCACCATCTCATTGTCTTCCCTGACGACATATCCACGCACCTTGAACAAACACCCACATTTTCTTGATCTCGTTGATTCATGCTTCACTTTTCTATTTGGTACTTTGTGCTCGCTGCTCCGTTCACAAACCAACTCCAACATAGCATTTCTACCTTCACAAGATCTTCAAATGATAACCGTAAATCCAGCCCTATTTGCTTGTCGACGAACCCAACCGAGCAATTCGTCTTTATCTTTCCATGTATCTCGGGTCGGAGAAAAATGAGTCGTGTCCACTTCATTGTCACGAAGTTTCCACACATCGGAATTGACGCTTGAAGCCTTAACTTTAACGGATGCTTCAACTTTCACGGAAGCTTCGGCCTTAATGGGAGCTTCAACCTTAATGGAATCGACAACACTAGGTTTTTGATCACCCGCATTCTCAACCTCATCTATAAATAAACAACATATAATTACTAAACTAATTAATAAACATGTATCTAATATCATATAATAACATAAAAAACCAAAAAAAACAAAAGAAAAAAAATTGAAAAAAAATAATTTTAGGCAGTAGCACTGCCATTTAAAAATTTTGAAAAAATTCTAAGTATCCAGTGGCAGTTAACAACCGCTGACTACCAGCGGTAGTTAACTGCCGCTAAAGTTCGTGACAATACCAAAAAAAACTGCAGAAACCAATCAAATGCAAACATGTTAATAGTTGCAATACCTGTTTTTTGATGCATATTGTGTGTAGAAACTTCCTAGCAATCGATCAACAATGATTTGGAACCAAGATTTTGACAAAGGATTTTTGAAATGAGGATATTTTTTTAGGAATGGTATGGTGAGGTGAGGTGATGAGTGAATAGGACCTTGGGGTTTTCTGGTTTTGGGGGGAAAAACAACGACAGTTAACTACCGCTGACACTTGCGGCAGTTAATGCTGCCGGCTTTCCCGACGGTAGTTAACTACCGCTGGGGCCCTAACGTAATTTACTTGTGTCAATGTGAAGTTATGGATGTCAAAAAAGCAATTTTCAATATAAATTTGATTTGACAACATAAATCCTTTAAGTTAGTTGTTGGCAATGAGATGCACTAATTTATATTGTAGTCTTCCACTTTTTTAAATACCTACCACTTCATCTTCCTTTTCTTCGCATCCCAATCACCACCATGTAGATTGGCATTAATTCGATGGAGTGGCCACAACAATGCACTAACTGGGCAGTGAGGTTGAATCTTGGAAATGACAACTCTATGTCGAAGGTAATTTTTTTCCTTGCATTTAGGAATCAAACTTTACTTACACCATCGGCGATGATATAAAAAGTGACAATGTCTCAAGATAAACTATTATCTTGGTTCAAGATATAAACTATTGAAACCACTACACCAGCAACACTACCAATACCATCCTAAAATTGTGATATTAAACCCGTATTTGAGATACAAGATGACCATTTCATACACCATAGACAACAGTGACATCAATAACGTCCCCATCTTGTATTTTCCAAAAGCATATGCAAGCTAGTGATGGTGGATTATGAGGTAGCCTCAATCTATTCTGCCTCGACATCATATGGTCCTTGCAATGATACAATTGACCTTCCACATATTAGGATAAAGTCTTCTCCCAAAAAAAAACCTAGCCTCAGATTTTTGAGTGGCTACTCCACTCTCATCTAAAGAGAGAGATATAAGATAGACGAATGGAGAGGATTTATCCCTGCTCTAGTATGGCAAATGTATAATAAAGTCTTCTCCTTTACGCGGATTTGATTTGAACTCATAACTTTTAACTCTTTTTTCCTTAGCTCAATTTGAGCTACTCAGCCCTCTTATAATAAAATTAATTAATAAACTCATTTAATCAAGTGAATAATTTTGATGCAAATATTTTATACAGTTAGTTGATCATAACTCATTATTGGTATGCCTTTAAAGATAATTATGACCAAATTCAAATCTTTAATGATAAAAAAATTATGACCGGTTGACATAATACAAGATTTTTATGTTGTCAATGCATATAAAAAAATTGGACTAACGAATAGATTCACTCACTCAAATTGGTAGACTACATTGAAAATAAGCATAAATTAAACAAATATTATGTGTAGTTTTTCAGAAATGCAGTGGTGAATAAGTTGCTCCTATATTGGAAAGCATTTCGCTACATGTTTAAGCTTTAACGTGTGTTGTTTTAAATTCATATTATAGGTAAACATAACACTACACATTTAATAAAATAGACTTGAACAAAAGCCTTTTTACTCAAATTGATCAGCTTATTAGAAATTTCATTTGAAAAGGAAGGGGGTTCAATTTAGTAGGTTGAAATGAAGTTACTCAACCTGAGGAGGGAAGTCTTGATGTGAGATTGACTAGGGAAGCTAACACAAACATGTTGGGGAAACTGGTTTGGGATATTAACAATAATAAGTACCAAAAGAATCAATTAAAACTTATGGATCTCCTACATGGAGGTGAATTTGATTCCGTGGTTATGGAAAGCAATTACTGGCGTTGCATAAAATATGTTTCTAGCAGTTTAGTGGTGGAATTGGAGTCCAGAAGCATAGTGTGTGGCTGAGGATTCATGAATTAATCTAAGAATTCTGCTCTTTACCCAACACTTTTTGCTTGCTCCCAACTGAAAAGACCAAAATACCCCTATGTAAGTTAACTCACACTAGTATTAAATTTGTGCGAATTAATTGATGCTGCGTGACTTAATTCACGCCGTGTGACTTAAGTCACGCTAGAAAATCACTTTCTGAACACCAGCGTGAGTTAATTCATGCTGGTTTTGTTTTCACATATTCAACATGATTTTGCGTTATTCAATATTTAACATATTTATTTACTTTAAAAGTTGCTTGTTTTCACATATTTAACACAGTTAACTCACCAACGTGAAGAGTGTTTCATTCATTACCTGCAAAAGATGTCTCCCACCGCCAATATATTTATTTTACTTTTCATCACACCATAATTATATAAATTTAAATCTTGTGGCAATACTTATCCTATAGGCATGCTATAGCTATACTCCTATTTTAAATCAATTCCTTCAAGCATCAATATCAAAGAGTCATGCTTTGACTTTATTAGCGTGAGTTATATATTCACATTTAGAAATTGAAAACTAGCGTGAGTTAACTCACGCAACGTGACTTAAGTTACGTATATGTAAAACTAAGTTACGTTTGGTAAATTTAACATTAGTGAGTTAACTCACGCAAATTTAACATTAACGTGAGTTAACTCACACAATGGTATTTTGGTCATTTCAATTGAGAACGAGCAAAACTTGGTAAAGAGCATAATTCTTAATCCAAATGTATTAAGTTCTTTTGGAATATAAGAAGCTCGCATCCTTTATTGCTTTGCATTTCAAAGCACGCATACTAGGAACTGACATGTGCTGGGTAACTTGGCATCCTTCGAGCAAAAATCGTTTTTCCTTGAGGCAGATGGGAGCTACTTTGGCAATCTAGGGGAAGCTACTTTGTTTAATAAATCCAGATTGGCATTGAATGTTCTTATCACTCATACTCTTAGATAAGGGAAATAAAGTGAAAATTTTCTTCCTAAAATGGGATACAGTAGTGAGAACAAGCTAAAGATTTGGAACACTCCTACTGGCCTAAAGGTTTTAGCTAGGTGGATTCTATGAGGGTGGATCATCCTAGAGTTTAATTTGTAAATTTATTTTCACTTAATTTCTTAGCTTCATGTACAAAAACACTAAAAAGGTGATAATATTTAAATAGTCATCAAAGACCAGCGGATAGACAAATTATTTCAATACCGGTGCTTCATTTATATATATGGTTAATGAATCTCATTCACTAGTGGTTGATTTGAGCAAATTGGCTCTGATATGATCCCTGACCCTGATATCAAATATTTTCCAACCGATCATCAAAAAAGAAAGGAAAAAAAAACATGTCGGTTCACATTCTATACTGAGTTTCCTTACAATCAATTGAACTGCAGTTTTTCCAATCAAGCCCTGGCACTCATAAAATAATCATTCATTTCTATACGCATATACAAATTTTACAACATTTTTCACGTATATTACACTTAGTACTGCATTTCTGGCTCCTGACAAAGATGGTGTGGGAGCCACCATTGACTGTTCTTCCTGTGGTAAGATGAGGATTAATTTAAATATCCTCTATTCTGTCATAAGCAGCAGCTAGGTTAGCTCAGGGACGGTGAAGAATCTAACTAGACGGTCCAGGGCTGAAAATTTCTCCACCGCCTTGGATTTCCATCCAATAATTTCATCCTTTCATGCAGGCCTTTTCACCGGAAAATATACTGTTGAACGGAGAAATCACCACTATAAGACAATCAAAGAGCCATAACAAGAGGAACAAAAAGTATAGGAAACAACTGGGGGCATAAACAAAAGACAAACATGTCCAATACATCAGGTAATGAAGAGCTTACATTTGTCTCTTAAACGTAGAAATCAAGAGGTTGCTGATATTGTATCTTCTGAGTCAACCTTCAACTGAAAAGCAGTGACAAACAGACTGATAAGAACAATAATACATTACATGCAAGATAATTTTTTTTTCATAAAGACAGACATCGAGCTTACCATCTTCAGATGATTCAACAAAGAACCGTGTAACATCTTTTTGAGCTTGTCACAGTGATCAACCATGTGACCCATTCTGATTAATTCTTCAAGTTGGTGCAGTAGCTGCTCAATAGTTGTGTACGGGAACCAAAGAGCAAATGGTCTCTTTCTTTTAATTATATCTGCTGGCCTCTGCAGAATGTGGACATTAGCAACATAAGTGAATGCACAACATATCAATGTTGCAGCACCATGAAATAAATATCATGTGCTGCACAAATTTGGCAGTAGCTACTACACTGCATAAATCATGCAAATTTATGTTTTCATATCCAATGTTTTAAAAACCAAACCAGACATCGAACTTGCAAGAACTCCAGGTCATGGTTTAATTGCTTTAAACTGCTTAAACCGGAACTATAGACAGTGCCAGTTCACAGTTCAACCGGTTGAACCATCCATTTCAGTTTTAAGAACATTGGGAACTCTAATGATAAAAGTGATTGAATGTATACATCATACAAGCTGGGCAAATGATTCTAACCAATTTCAATGATAACGGTAATAAATTCAATCCGTAGTAGTAAAAAAGTGATTTACCATAGAAGCAGACGATTCTATGTACTCGAGTAAAAGATAAGTAGCTTCTGCATATCGACCATAGTTGACAAATAGCTGAAATAAAGATGCAGGATTTGATTCCCGGCCAGTCATCCCCCACATTTTTTCCTTTTGACCCTCCTGTCAAAAGTGACAAGCCATTAGCCACGTAAACAATATCATACGAAATCCCAAATTATAGCAGCCAAGGATACATGATGAAGTAAAAAATCCCTCATACTGTGTAGTACAGATGCAAGATGTGCCAATATAGATTGTGTCAGGTCGAAATTGGTTGCAGCCCAAGCTTTTAATCAAGAGACGGATAAAAGGATATAAAGAGGCCTGGAAGTTAGCGTCCCCATGAAAGTCCTAGAAAATTACCTTGAACAACTGAACAAGCCAAAGAGGCAATTCAATCTTGGGATCTGCTCGAAGAAGAGTTCCGGCAACAATAACCGGCAACCTACCATGAAAGTCCTTATACTTCTCCTGCAATTTTCAAGCAGTTTCAAAGGAAAAAGTGAACCAGCTTCACAGAAAAATGTAATTTTTTTCAAATAAATAAGAAACTGAACAACCAAACCACCCAACTTAAGAGAAATAAATTATCAAGCCTCATGAGAAATATATTAGAACACAGCAAACAACCATATAAAATCCTCTATGCAGCTGAACAAGGTTCAAAAGAGTGTCATCCTATTGACATGGAGTATGGTATACTATTTCCAGTGCAGTCAATTTTTAGAGGTTTTAAATTCCTCCCCACACCCTTTTGAATGTAGGGGGAATTTACTAGAACCACAAGACTTGGCTCCAACTTTACTAAGAGACAAGACACCCATTATGAGTTACAGATAAAATAAAAAAGTCAAACGAAAATGACACTGTCCTAGGAAATACTAACGCTTACTAAAAAAAATTATCTTACATAATAAATTTATTTTCTAACAAAAAAACTAATAATCATGATACTTACTGAAAAAAACTTAACTTCTCAACTTGATCTCAAAATATACACCTGCATAGAAGTTTTCCCTCTTATTTCACAAACCCTCTAATGGATTATGGCACAGGACTAATTTAGAGTGTAGGAACATAGCGAGTTAGTTTGTGTTTATACTTTATACTTATAATGCAGAGGCACATGGTCCAAAAGTTCAAATCAATGGACTCAAATTCGCCACCACTTATAAACACCTTAATTTTCTTTCTTTGTTCCCTCCTATTTGGGAACAAGAAAAACTAAGGTGCTATAAGTGATGGAGAGTTTGAGTCCATTGATTCGAACTTTAGGACCATGGGCCTCCACACTATAAAGTATAAATACAAACTAACTCACTATATTCCTACTTCAAAAAAAAAAAACAGAGAAACTCACTGTTCCTACACTCCAAATTGGGCGAGTGCCATAAACCAACAGAGTTTGTGCAATAAGAGGGAAAACTTCTATGCAGGTGTATATTTTATGATCAAGTTGAGTAGTTATGTTTTTTCAGTAAGTATCACAAGTATTAATTTTTCTGTATGAAAATTTCTCCAATCACGCCCCCCTCCCCACCAACATTTCTAGACTGGTTGATCATAGAATAAAATCAACTAAAGGCTAACATAGAAAAGAGGAGAAGATACGAACAAGATAAAGCTTGAGATTTGCCCAACGACTATTTCTGTCCGTTTGTGAAGCTGTAGGAATTGTAACAGGTGAACCATGAACAACCATCTCAAGCTTTGATGATGTCAATAAATGACCATGTTCCCTGAAGCATCAAAAACATTTATCAATCACAGAATGCACAGTAACTATTGAAAGGAACAATTAAGTGAAAATTTGAAAACAGTAAGTACCAATATACTAAATAAGTAAATGAACAATAATAACATGTAAACCACAAGAATGACTGATAAGAAACAATAAATCAGGTACCTTATTTCAACAATATACAATAAAAACTGTTTAAAAGGTAAAGATAAGAAATATGTCTAACGTACTCAACCCAAGTGGACTCTACTTTATCAAGACAGCATTTGATTGCCATTTCAGATAAAACTCTTTCCAATTCCCTAAAGAGAAAGACCAAATCACTGATATAAGCATATCAATACATATATACAAACAAAGAAGCGCACACACACAAATTGCACAGGGGTGTAAACCTCTTCAGTCCAGAACCCTTGAAAAATCTGAGAAGGATTGTAAAGGCCATATCATATAAATTGTTTTGGACAAGAAGATCAGCCAAATCTGATAGGGCACCGTGTTTTCCTTGAAAATGAAAAAAATGGTAAAACAGGTTCAAAATTCTATCAAATGAAAGCACATTATATAAAAACTTTAATATCATCAATCACCCTGGAAGCTGTCATAGGCTAGAGACAATTCAACATCAAAAATACACTGAGAGAGACTAACCAGAAAATGTCCACTTGACGTTTATCAGTGACAGCGTATACTCTGCAGAAGTTAGCACAAACTCGTTCTCAAGTTTTTCAATATCAATGGTGGATTGCCACTTTTGAGGCTCAGCGTCATTTTCAGCTGGTGCATCAAATTAAAGAAAATGATATCACCACCTCTTCAATAAACATTAGTACAATTTTTTAAATGATAAAAGGAGAAACTAATTCAGCCAGAGATGAATGTAAAGACATCTAATGTTAAAAGGTAAAAGAATTCAGAATAAAAGAAAACAATGATAACATCGATGGAATGAAACACCCAATCCCTCAACATATCCACCAAGGCTACCCTTTTAAAACAACCTAATATTAGCACAGATGTGAAGAACACGCTATACAGTATATAGATTTACTTTATAAGAATCCATTCTTCCCCAAATATTTCATTTTACTAAAAAATATGGAGAGGACAATGTTCATACAATACAACATCATAATTCATAATGAAATGATAACTTCATAACAAGCAGCATGGTTTTTGTTGTTGAATTACTTACAATATTCATCTGGTGTTCTTTTAGCTTTCTTACTTGGATAACATTCACTCGCAAGAGAATTTCGGTCAGTCAGCGAATCAATCCATGCATATGAAGGATGAACAAGATGCAATGCATTGACTGCAGCAGAGAGTGCGTTCAGTCTCTCTTGCAACATCAAGGAACTTCCTTGGTTATCTTTCAAAGGTGCTTCAGTTTTCAAACGAGCAGAATACATGTACATGTAGTTTGCTGCACGTCGCCAATTATGCTGATGTAATTGAAATGCATAGAGCAACTTATACAAGTTTGGCTTTGCAGAAATATCTGATCGTTCAGCCTACATGTTCCACAGTGAAAATGGAATAACATTAAAGAGAACAGCAAAATTAACAACACTCAGATGTGTTCAGTCAGGCCATACCTTCCAAGCCAACTCTTGTTCTACTTTTTCTACTAAACCAATAAGGGGAAGTTTGTTACTGCAAAGAATCTGTGGGAAAAAGAAAACCAATCAAGATTAGGCGAAAATCCAATTTAGAACATGAATAGAAAAGTATAAATTTGAGGTAGAAAATTATTGACATGCACCATCCTTTTAACTTATAATTCCCAGCATATTAAGTGAGAAATAACGGCATACTAGTATTAAAATAATAGGAAAATGTACCACAATATCATTTACACAAACAGGAAATTCATGCAGACTTACACGTCGTTACAAATTATATAGCTGCAAAAGATGTAATAGCCAGTAGCAGAGTATTACTACTATGTTATAAAAATAAAAGTCTGGACTTTAATTAAAATACCGCTCAGAATTATCTAATTTTGACTTAGTCGTGACTCGTGACAACTTTATATTATATTAGCCAACCTTTGAGGAAATAGCCATCAACATATTCCAAAATAGATTACATCAACATAAGAAAAACAACAGTTAGAGCTCAATTAACATAGGACAGTCAGAAGACCGCGTCAAAAATTATCTAACCTTTATAGAACCTTGTTCATAAAGAACAATTATAAAACGCCTCAAACAGATGTACTTGCTCTCCTCATCTGGATTTGAAATTATTGCACAATATGCATCATAATACCGTCCAAGATCTAACGCAAATATGAAAACATTAGCCCATAATCGTCCCTTGATGGTTGTCACTGATTCGTTAGCAGAGTTCTCCGTGCAATTTTCATCTTTCATATGCAGAGCCTCGTCAACTTGCTCAAGTGCAGCAAGAGCAAACTGGCAAGCACCTTCACTAGTGTTATAACGTTCAAATAACTGCATTGCCCATTGATAGTATTGAAGCTTCCACGCTGCAATTGTCGTACAGCCACCTGTATAAAAAACATGTATTAATAAGCAACTAAAACTTAAGATTCTGATTGCTCGAGATCATTAAATTTCTGCTACTGGGATACCCACTAAAACCAAGATGCGGAATCCCAACGTCGACAGATAAACTCTGAAGAGCCTCAGATGCACCATTTCCAGATGCAGACCTGCAATTAAAAACCAATAAATTGTGATTGTTCACACGTTTAAGGCAACTGTGATGATAACATAATTATATTATTGATAAGAAAGAAGAAAATACAGAAAATTAGACCAAGGCATGATCTCAAGCCCATAAGCTGAAGCCAAAATGGAAAAATACCCCCCCTTCTCTCTCATTTTCATCTATTTTGGTGTACTCTATTAATTTACATATGTGCTATTTTTGCTTTAGGTCAAATACTTTGTTTGCAATAAATCTTTTTCAGGAACTTTCTTTACATTTAAGATCTACTACTCGGTAATTTCTGTTATAGCTAACAGATAACATAATTCTACATTTTCCACCTCAACCAGCAATCTAGATCAAGTCCAAAAACATAATCAAGTGATATCACATGTTTGGGCATAGATCTACTACTCGGCCGGTTTTCCATTAAAACCGAAACCCAGTGGTTCCCGTTGACTCAACCGGGTCACCTTATATAGATGGAAATATGGTATCTAGCTCTGGATCGGGCAGCCACCGCCGCCTTCAGTTGTGCACTGGCTAGAGGTACATCGCTGCACCTTTCGTTAGCTGGAGGTAGAAGATGGTTGGTTACAAAGGAAATAGTAAAAAAGAGCAATATACCAATATTAGAAAAGTACCGAATTGAAAACAGCAGCAGAGGAATCTAAGACATGGTTTTAAGAAAAGAATTAGTAGACCAAAGGTTTGTTATTTTGTTTTAAATAATTGTGATTAATTAATAATAAAGGAAAACATAACACCATGAAAATATAGAATAATAAGTGATGGCTCATGGGGAAGTGGTTTTCACTTCAGGGAGTGGATGACATTAGGTAGTGTGTAGCTTAGAATGGTGCACAGAGAAGGGGAACAGTCTGTTTATGCTAGCGTAGTCATTAGAAATAGTAAAAAAAATGTCTTAAATGGGATGAGCCCATAAACTGAGTTGTAAAAGCATAAATCTAGTTAGAGACCGGTTCAACTAGTGACCCAATGGTTCAGCCACACACTGACCCACTAGGGCGTCCGGGTCGATGACTGTTCTAAGTTTGAAAACACAGCTTATTTCACTGTTTTGCTGAAACATCTTCAAGAGGGTTGCTGCTGATTACTTCGGTGCTACTGTGACTTGAGAGTTGTGTGTTGCCATCATATGGATTTTCAATCTAAGTTGAATTGAATGTGAGTGGTAATTTTAAAACATTTTTCTCATCAATGTTATTTTATTTGCATGCATGTGTCATTAAATATAAATTCGGACTATGATCTATGCTACTCCTATGATCATATGATTTACATGTCTCCCACTCCCACCATCCACAGTCTTGGGTAGAATCGCCAATTTTGACTACCTTGATCTTGATCAAGATGGCTTTGGTTTAGACCTTTTCAAAATGAAATTAAAAGCTCAAACCTAACCTAAACTAAAGAGAAACTAACCAATATCACTTAACTACTTGACCAAGTGATCAACTCAGAGGCTGTAAATGTAATTCTAAATAATGCAACCAACTCAGTAAATTAGTGTACCTAAAGAAACAACGAATGGCATCCGAAATTTTTTTGTCCTTCTCTGTTGCATGCAATCCACACTGCACTTGTGCAAGTAGGCAACATCCTAGAAGATGATGGCGTATGCACCATCCACCATCAGCATCTTGAATACTTTGGGATGTTTTCTCCTTTAGCAAATGTGCTTCCGCCATCATAAGCAATTGCTTTTCAAACATTTGTAAATTGAAATATTTAATACTTCCAGTGAAGATAACTAGGGAAAATAAACCATGTGAAAGGACCAAATTCTCATTCTGGGAAGAAAAGTAAGGGCAAGTAAATAACCTCGGCAGCACAATACTGGTCATGCTTGAAAAGGATAAACGCAAGATCAATAGAACGACTCAAGAAAGTAGAAGATCCACCATCCTCGCCCCAAATTATCCAACTGATGAAGTCCCTCATCCTATGTATAGAGCTTTGCATGTTTGAAAAACATTCTGAAGAAAAGTGGCTATGGTCTAGAGATGAATTTCCAACATTTAGCAAAAAAATAAAAGCCAATGTTAAGTCACATCTGGCAAACTTCTCATTCCATACATGTTTCCCCATGTTGTTATCTGTATTTATGAGCAAAAAATTGTTAGCATAATATTTGTGGTATGGCGTATGTGATCAATTTAGTTAAAATTAAAGTGTTTGGTAAATTTAGTTGTTGTAAATATAAAAAGGACATAATTATTTAATTTATATGTATAAAAAACATTAAAAAAAAATCTGAGATATCAATCAAATCCCCTCCCTTTCTCTTCCTCTCTTGTGGTTTGCTCTCTCCCCCTCACCACCATCCCTTACTCTTTCTCACTTCTGATTATTGAGGAAGAAATCTAGAAAAAAAATCAGTAAACAAATACTCCTTCCGTCCCAAATTAAGTGAGTTTTTTGGTTATTTCACACATATTATGAAAAGTGCATGAGTGAAAGAGAGAAAAATAGTTTTGAGTGCCCTTGTCAAGTATTGGTGCATTCACCATTATCATAAATGCATGAGAAGAAATTGAATTCGGAGTGATGAAAGTAGTATTAATTAGAGTGTATAATTGGAAAAAGGTAATTAATATTGCATTGAAAAGTGAAATGGGTCAATTTTTTTTTTTTACAAATGAGTCGCTTATTATGGGACCGAGGGAGTAACAAATACTCCCTCCGGGATAAAATATAAGCAAAAATGGTAGTTGAAAGGTTGGTGTATGCGAACTAAATTTTTAACCACATGCATTGAGCTTTCAACTACCAGTTTTGCTAATATTTCATTCCGGAGGGAGTACTCCACAATTGAATACTTGAGTGAAAAAATACAACCTCCAAACTCTCAAACAAATTACCCTTTACAAATAATCAGACGGTGTGGCCGGTACAAGAACCAAAAAACCTTATTGAAAAAAAAGTATGACAATGATCTTAATCAAATTGCTTGGTAAAAGATCCTTCTGACATAAAATTGATTTTTGCAATGAGTCAAATAATAAATGAATTATATAGTTCTTTCGTAGTAATATGAGTAACAGAGAAGATGAAGAATAAAAAATAATTATATAGTTCTTCTTTCGTAGCAATATGAGTAATGTGAGTGGTCAGTGGCGTAGTTGTGTAATTTTACCAACAAAAAAAAAACAATGCAATTAAAATAATAAGGTTAAAGATGGAAGTATAAAAAGCTATAAGCTATAAAAAAAAACTATAAGTTATAAGCCCAAACGCTACTTGAAATAGCATCTCAAGAAAAAGCTATAAACTAGTGAGAAAAGCTTTTTACCCAACACATTTTATTTGATCAAACAAGCTTATAAGCTTGTCCAATAAGCTAGCTTATTGGCATTACCAAACATAGCCTTTATCCCCTTATTATGATAAATCTGGGACAACCATGGGAAATTGGCATGACTTGAGTAATAACACTACCGTGTAAAATCAAAGTCTCGCCTTATAAGACAGTTTTGAGATTGATTTAGCCCCAAGCTAATTTATATGCTTACACTAGAACTATGGCTCACAAGGAAGCCCTGGTCCTGACTGGCACGAAGGATAAATCTATTTGTTCTTCGCCAAGTGAAAGTCTAAAAGACTAATCCAATCCCACTCATTTGGTGGATTTATCACATGTCACATCAAAAGAGAATGAAGGGCGTTAAGGATAACTCCTTCAAGAACGAAATCCCAAATACAGATTGGGCAAACTCTACCCCATCTTCAACTCAAATTCCTGTCCTGGGGGAGAGGTCCATTATCAAAGATGGTTAGATATAATAATGGGGCACCGTATTATTCACGGACCAACACCAATAGTGTTAAGCATTTGGGGTGGCTGGAAAAACTCAAGTCCCAAATTGATATGATATAAGTCCTAAATAAAGCATTTAAAGCATACACAACTTACCTTACCAGTCGGTTTTGTGGAGTTAACTATGGCCCCAAAACACGAAATATAATGTACCTAAATCATACAACCTACCTATTTGCAACGATGAAAGTTTTGAATTGAAGTCCTCCGTAACAGCTGGTGCAGCCGGTGTGATGGCAAAGAAGATGATGACCAGCCACTCAAAAATAATTTCTTGAAGCATCGGAACTAACTCTAGTTGTATTTTGTTTATATCATCAGGTGACAAGTGGACCTGCAAGAAACAATTTGTCAAAAAATATTAATATGAAATGTACAACATTTTAATCTACATTGAAACTGCATTATTCTAGCAAAAATGACTTCCTAAATACATCAAAAACTTGTTCTGCATGAAATATGTCTATGCGGTGCTAGACCAAGGCTAACCATTAAACAAATATTCTAGAGAGCAATGCTTGAATTCCTCAACTAGGACAGAAGTATCCATTTATTGTATTTGCATGACAAACATACTTTGTTCTTCATGAAATTCAAACTCACAAAAATCCCAAACGTATATCTTAGGAATTAGGATTGAATTTGGCTAGTCTAGAGTGAGTGAAGTGAGCAAATCAAGGGTTGTTATTTCAACAAACTCGTGATTTGGTATGGAATACTTGCAATATCCACCTTTGATTTATTATTAATAAAATGGTCTATAATACTCACCATACTCTCTAAAGTGAATTGTTCACTTTACAGGAGTCAAATCCTTTAGAATTTGGGTTGAGTCTAATTGAACCATACAAAACCGACTTATAAGGTGAGGGATGCCTCCCACTTATAAACTCATGTTCAGGTCATATCACCTCCAACATGGGACTCTTAACACACACTGACGCCTAGGACAGGAGATCTAGATCAGGACCGAAGTAGCATGATAGTGTGTGGCCCGATGAATCTTTGATAGGCTTTGATACCATCTTAAAATTTGTTTGGGTCTAAATCAACCCTACAAAATTGGCTTGTAATGTGAAGGATATCTCCCACTTATAAACTCATTTTCGGCCATATATCATCCAATTGGGCCTCTTTACCAGTATATGATTTTTCCCCCACGTTTTTATCATATCCATGCTTAAAAAAAATTGGTCATTGTGGCATTGATTGGCCACAACAAATGCAAAGGATGCAAAAAAATAATTAAAATCTTGAGTGACCCCGATATATTCAGTTGATCTAGTGGATCAGTTTGCCAGCAGCTCAAGAATTGACAAACATCAAACTCAGGATCAATTACATCAGGCACAAAACTTTCAAAATTACAATTGAATGAAGGAAAACAAAAGAAAATGTAATCTATCTTGTGGGAATTTCAAATAACTATCATATTTAATCTGAAAATAACTTCAACTAAGTAATGATTGCATTAAAAACATTTGCAGAAGAGATATACAATGTTAGGCTATAGAATATTGGTTAAATAGAGTGGTTAAAAGTTAGTAAGTTGATAAGTTTGTTAGGTGGTTATTAAGAGATGTTATTTTGGTTATCCTTGAAAAGTCTTTAAATAGCCCTCAATTGGTAGAGGGGAAAGATGGCTTTGAATAATAAAATTATTGGACTAGAGAATTATCTAGTGTGAAAGGAGAGTGCTCCTTTGGGTAGCCAGTGCAAGGTTATCTTCATTGTAAACCTTGTATATCTTCCCTTTCAATCTCGCTACACTAATAAGAAACCCTCATTTGTTTGCAATCTTTATTCATTTGAATCTGTTTTTACACCACTATTCTAGGATTTTTTTTTCTTGCTCAAAGAAAGGATCAACTTATCTTAACCACCACCTTACAAACTTATCAACTTACTAACTCTTAATCACTCTAATTATACAATAATCTATATTCTATATCCTAACATACACAGCTTATTTTCCATCATTAAAACCTTTGAGGAAAACAGCTCAAAAATTGACAAACATCAAAGTCAGATCAAGTGCATCAAGCACAACTTTCAAAATTAATATTGACTGAAGGAAAACAGAAGAAAATGTAGACTTTCTGGTGAGAATTTCAAATAACTATCTAATTTAATTTGAAAATAATTTCAATCAAGGAATGCTTACATTAAAAACAATTACACGAGAGATATACACAGCTTTGTAGTAAGAATTTCCAGTTGCTACCATGTTTAATTAGACAATACTTTCAATTAGTGGATGCTTACAGTAATTAAAAAGCAATTGCACATATGAGAATTTACATATAGGAAATGTCTATAAACTCACCTGACCGCTGATGTCCACCAAATAGCTTAAAAATAGGAGAAAGTCCCAGGCAGATTCAAACATCACTTTTGCAATCTGATACGAAGAATGTACCATGACGGAAGAATTTATGTTTGATGACATTTCAGTATCAAATTTAAGCATTCTTTTCTGAGGAACCAAAAATTTCAGTAAACCCTCAACTACATTTAAAATTTTGTCCCACGTAGAAGCTTTTTTGTACAGGCCTTGAAGAGACAAAAACATGTCAACAGAGAGTTTTCTCAAACTTCTATGATCTGTTGGTTCCTTCGGCAGGAAAATTGTATGATCCCCAGATGCAGAACTTTGGAGCACTGGACCTGGTATACAATAACCAGTTTCCAGAATCTTCACTATACAGTTAACAATATCTTCAGAAGAGATCGTCGGTGCAGTAAAAAGTGATTCATAAAATATAGAAGAAGCAGTTTTGCCCAATTGTTGGCTGAAATTCATGACACACCGAAGCAAGTCAACCAAAATTTCACATTCAATACCATCGTCAATTAAATCCACAATGCCTGTGAGCTCACTAACTTCATCTGAAGAACCTACAGAATACAAACGAAGTCCATATTAAGGAAGGCAAATAATGAATATAGGAGCAAGTTAATTAAAAATGTCTAAGAAAAAGCCAGGTATATTTTTACGAAGTAAAATTCATCAAGAGAGAGAAGAGAAAGAAAAGTAACCATAATTATTAATTACCCTCTACAATGCGCTCAATATCTTCCAAAGACCGAAGAAGTGAAACTGATTTTTTTCTGATTAAACCAACAGCAACAGTGGAGGAATCAACAAGCAAGCCATATACTGCATTGTTCTTGCACCAATTATGGAAATATCGGGCAAAAAAACACTTCCAGCAATGCACTATTGACACTTTTTCAGATCCAACCTATCACATTATAAAACTTGTCAGTAAATCACTATACAAATTCCCATTAAAGGGAGGGAAAAGCAAGGCAAGAGATGAGAGAAATTGAACAAATATGACAACAAAAACCTCATGTTCTATAAGCGAAAGTATCTCCTTTTTTAGTCCATCTGCAGTTAATGTTTGTAACTCGGATTCACCCAAATGCCTGTTATACTCGGCAAGAGTTGCATGCAAAGCAGCATTATGATGAACCCCAGGAAGCATCAGCCTTCTTAAAAAAATAGAAGATACAAAAGGCAAAATATCATCCTGCAGAAAATAAATAACTGACAGTCATACTCTTCCTTATAATATATTTCTTATTTTATTGACAGAACATTTTTAAGCATATGAGAACTCCCAGCATGATAACAATCAACACTTGCATGTTACATTGATACAAAAAAGTTGTTTAGTCTGGCACTGGTCGTTCAAAGCATCAATCAAAAGAGTTCATATTCAATATTTTTATTCTTTAGAAGCGAAGAAAGATAAGTTGTGTATGCAACCACTAGTAAACATTGGACAAACACATTTCAGTGTAAATGTTGCACATCCAATAGAACTAACCCCTTGAATTGATACATATGGATTTTATATCATGAAAGTTTAGGGAAGCCAATTCCAATTTCTTTTAAGGCTTAATTGCACTTTTCCCCCCTATGTTTTGCTAATTGTGCGATTTTGCACCACCTCTTTTTTTTTTTGAGCGATTTTGCAGCCCATTTTTTTACCCCCCTTTCTGGTTAGATGGACCTTTTGTATTTAATTGCACTTTTGTCCCCTATCTTTTTGCCAATTGTGCGATTTTGCACCCCCTCTTCTTTTTTTTTGAGCGA